>VFQR01000111.1_pt1 | contig 200761 bp, 196 predicted proteins | sample 3512321 | NCBI WGS metagenome assembly VFQR01 (sample SAMN10412374, study PRJNA504923) | tailings metagenome | isolation source: Relicate 3 Philex TSF1 revegetated site | place: Philippines: Tuba, Benguet | collected 2017-08-29
ATTGGCGATTGGCGATTGGCGATTGGCGATTGGCGATTGGCGATTCTGTGAGAAGCATCCCACACTCAACACTCAACACATCCGATATCCGATCTCCGATATCCGATATCTGATATCAGAGATTTGCAATCCAAAGCACCCTCCCCTTGAGGGGAATCAATCCTAACGCCTAACGCCTAACGCCCAACACCCAACGCCTATCTCCCAATCTCCACGCTCTGCGCGACCAGACGCACTCGCATATCGGCGTCCTCGCGCAACATAGCCAGTTGAGGCAATGCTTCCTTAGGGAACTGCCCATTCAGCGCAAGCAATGCCTGCAGCCTCACTCCTGGGCGTGAATCCTTAAGACCCTTGCTCGCCTCCAACAATGCCTCCGAAGATCGCAACCGACCAAGCAGTTCCAGCCCCAGCCGAGCCTCGGCTTCCACGCCGCTGGAAGCCAGGGCACGGGCGATGGGATAAGCGGCGGCGGGATTCTTCGCCAACAGCGCGAACGCCGACGATCGGATCGGGAATTCCGCCGAAGTCAGCAACGCCTGCGCTGTGCCCGCACTGCCGGGATCGCCAATTTCGGCAAGCGCTTCAGAGGCGAGTCTTGCAAGATAGCGATCTTGGTTCGCGGCAAGGATCATCAGTTCCGGCACAAGCGATAGGGTCTTGAGTCGGCGAGCCGTGTAAATGGCATCGGGCAGAAGAGCCGGACGCTCTGATGCGGCCCTGAGCAGCGCGCCCGCATCTGCAATGCCAAAGTCTGCGCAAACGCGCAACGCCCCTTTCGCCACCATATCGTCGCTGCTGGCAATGGCCAAAGCCACAGCATTGACGGCTTCTTGACCGCTTGATTTCGCCACCAAACCGATCACGCCGCGCTCGTTCTCGGTGGCACCCGAGAGCTTACGCTCGATCATCCATTTCGCGGCATTCAGACCGATGCTGACAAGCCGGTTCCGCGCTTCGCCGATCTCTTGGAGGTTGGTCGCGGTCTGTCGCTGGGACGCTTTGGCGAAAATGCTCTCCAGCTCTTGCGGGCTGGGCATCGTCGCCGAGTTTGGTGTCGCCGTGATCGGCGGGATCAAAGGCAAGTCATCTTCTGGCGTACCCCCCGCGACAGAGTAGCGCCCATTGCCGGAGTCGTACAGAACTTTGCTTTGCCCAAACTCTTCTGCCATTCGATAAGCCGACCCCAAATCCAGACAAAGCGCAAACCCTGAACCTACGGCGACTCCCGTTCTTGCACCGAACACATCCACGCCGCCCCCGTCGATCAGCAGAGCCGTGCCCGATGGCAGCGCCGTGACGATGCTGGGGCCAAGGCAAACGTAGCGATCAGCGCCTGCCTTGTCTCGCAAGATCGCAACGCTTTCTTCACCCGCAAAGGCACACGAGCCAGAATCGGAAGCATAGAGATCATCGCCAGACAAGTCGGTGAGATAGCCCGCGCCTGCTCGATTTCCGGAAGCTTGGCACCAGCGTCCTCCTGAATAGACATCCCTGCCTTCAGCATCGTGCAGCGCGCCGACCGCTTGCCCAACGCCGCACCCCTGAGCATAGTCACTCGCAGAATAGGTGTCCTGTCCTTTCAAATCGGACAGCATTCCGACACCCCCAGGGGTATCAGTCGCCCATCCAAAGAACCCAGCAGAAGCCCCCTGCGCGAAGCTCTCTTGGTTCAAAGCCCGATACTGGTCCATCCCATCTTGGTCAATAAGCCAGCCCACGCCCTTGGTTCGCGCTGAGCCTTGACCGAAGGCTTGGATGGTGTATAAGTCGCTTCCCCCAGTGTCTTGACATATACCCGCCCCAGTATATCCAAACCCCTGGGCGAGCATCCCACCGCGGTAATCATCATCCCCACCCACCTTTCGCCAAACCCCAACTCCTGCCAAGCCTGCACCAAAGCCAAGGTTCTTCGACCGGCAGGTGTCGCTGCCGCCAAGGTCGTAAGCCAAGCCGATCCCAAGCAATCCAACGCCTATACTCGCGTCGGGAACGTCGTATGTGTCGCTGCCGTCCAAATCAAGCATGGCGGAGGCATAGCCTATCCCCGCCCCGTGACGACCGATATAGCGATCATTGCCCCCCAGGTCGATGGTGAGCATCGCGCCGCGCTCGTTATGGATATCGTCGCCTTTGCCCGCAAGGACAAAAGGAACGCCGCTGGACCGCCCCTCCACTTTGCCGATAAAGCTGCTCGAAGCCGCAAGCTGCTTCAGCGTCGCCAATTCCCTCTCCACCGCAACCGAAAGCTGCTCCGCCGTCCGACGGATAGCCGACATATCGATCTTCGCAAGCAGAGCCTGCATGTCTCTCATCGCCAACGGCTTCTGCTTAACGAAATCAAACCTGGCCTCTAGGTTTGATGCCCATTGCGGAAGAGACTCGATCAAAGCACGCTGCTCTGATTCAGACAGCTTGGAAAGGGCGTTTCGGATGGCGGTATTGGAGTTCTGAATCGCCCCAGTCAAGCGCTGGATAGAGGCTCGAAACTCCACTGGAATCTCGGGCAAGGCGCCGTCGTCGATCACATAAGACCCGGCAGGAATATCGACAGCGTCATCCAGCAGAGATTTCCTGACCAGAACAAGAAGCTGAGAAATCGGCGAGGAGGCCCGAGAGTGAATTTCAGCAAGCGAGTCCCCCAGTGGGTCGTTCAACATCCGTGCAACAGCGGGCAGCACTCCCGTATCTGCCGGACTGATGCGCGGATAGTGAAGTGTTTCTGGGCGGACATTGGCGATAAAGAAGGCATCATCCAGCGCCCGCCTTTCAGCGTCTTGAGCTGGAGAAGTCAGCACAAGAACCCCTAAAGCTGCGCCAAAGGCCAGTCGAAACAGCGTGGCGGTTCGCTTGATCGGTTTCTTTAGGAGCGCTCGATCCATCTTATCCCGTCCTCCACGGCCTCCCAAAGGTCAACGGCCGGGATCGAGCGCTCCTCTAGCGACCGCTCATCGAAAGGATAGACGTTTTGTCCGGACCGATGGGACTCCGCACGAAGCATTAAGCCCTGATATCCCAACGTTGGGTCGATTCTTGGAGACAGAAGTGTGAGCTGAAGCTCCCCGGTCGCCATCTCTTCCATTAAGGGAACGATCAGCCTGCGGTCGATTTCCCGAGTCAGCCAATCCAGCTCTTCCAAGCTTCCAGCAGACTGAAACTCTCCAATGTTGGGCAGAAGCAGGATGGAGCAGGCATGCTCCTTTGTCGAAGCCAGCAACGATTCCAGACGCACCGCAGTCCCTTGCCCAAAGGAGCCTATATTGCCATGTCTGTATCGGGCCATCTGCGCCAGCCCCTTCAGCCGAAGACTTGGACTTTCAACATGCACCGGACCGGTCTTGATCAACAAGTTCGGAACAGGCATGCGGAAGCCCGGACCCCAAGGCCACACAATATTGATGGGCTCTAGCTCCTGGTCGATTCGTCGTTGGTTGAACTCTTGCTCGGCAAGGATGTTGACAGAATCGTCAATCAGCCGGCGCAAGTAGGTGTCCCCATCGCCGTCCGGCAAGGCTTGCTTGTACGGCTTCCCTGCCGCCTCTGACGGTGAGAGACAGCCCAAATCGATAGAGCCATCTTCCCAAACCAGGGCATGATCCTCCCCCATTCCAGGGAGCACGATTAAGCTGGGCGCATTGATCGGCTTGAGGAGCGTCATGATCTCTTTCGAGAGCTCCGGCGTGACCGTGTGCTTCAGCCTGTGCAGGACGCTGTTGCCGTCCAAGCTCATCAAGCTTAGGTGGAAATGTACCGAGCGTTCGGGCGGATCAAACCCCAGCGCACTGACCATCAGGGCACCTTGGCTAAGGTGGATCTCATAAGGGTTCATCCCCAAAAAGGCTGCTTCCGGCACTGTCGTTTCGTGAATGGGATTTAGCTTGGCGATCTGCCCAACTTCGGTCAGGCGATGGAGCCCAGGGAGAGGCTGGCGCAAAACGGATTCTCCGCCCAAAGGAGCAAGCCAATCGGGGATGATGAGAATGAGACGACGCATTGCCGCAGAGCTCAGATTTGCGACTCTTCCACATCGATCAGGCGCGGCTGACCGCTGGCTACGGCAGCAAGCTGACCGACCTCTGGCGGATGCTCGAAGGCATCCTTGCGCACCTGCTCAGGCACAGGGATGGGATACTCCCCGCTAAAGCAGGCCAGGCAGAAACTATCATGCGGTTTGCCCACCGCACGCACGGCGCCCGCAATGGAAAGGTAGCCAAGGCTGGTCGCTCCAATATGTCGCTTGATCTCATCCAGCGTCATGACCGCTGCAGCCAGCTCTCCCTTGCTTGCCATGTCGATTCCATAGAAGCAAGGCCATTTGATGGGAGGCGCGGTGATGCGAACATGAACTTCGGCGGCCCCAAAGTCGAACAGCATTTTGACGATCTGCTTGGTCGTCGTTGCACGAACGATAGAGTCATCCACCAAGACGATCCGTTTGCCGTTGATGTGATCGAGCAACGGCGAGAGCTTCATGCGAACGCCCATCTCGCGCATCTTCTGGTCAGGCTGGATGAAGGTGCGGTGGATGTAGCGGCTCTTCATCATGCCTTCGCGATAGGGGATACCGCTGACCCTGCTATAGCCCAACGCCGCCGGAATACCGCTGTCCGGCACAGGCACAACGATGTCGGCCTCGACCGGATGCTCTTTGGCCAGCCCCTCGCCCATGCGCTCACGCACGCTGTAAAGCAGGGTGTTGTACATCTCACTGTCCGGGCGTGCAAAGTAGATGAACTCGAACATGCACATCGCCTTGGCTTCCGGCTTGACGACCTGGAAGAACTGCATACCGTCCTTGTCGATCATCACCATCTCACCCGGTTCAAGCTCGCGAGTCGGGATACCGCCAATGGGTGCAAAGGCGCAAGTTTCGCTGGCGATCATGTAGCCGCCATCGTCAAGAATGCCTGCGCAAAGAGGACGGATACCGTGAGGATCGCGGAAACCGATCAGCACGTTCTTCATCAGAACGGTGCAACTGTAAGCTCCCCGCGCCTTGGTAAGGAGAACACGAACGGCCTCTTCCAGTCCCTTGTCCAAATGTCGGACCAGGATGCGCGCGATCACTTCAGTGTCGCTGGTGCTGTCAAAAATCTCTCCGTCGGCTTCCAGCTCTTGGCGAAGCTCCACCGCATTGATCAGGTTTCCGTTGTGTGCGACAGCGATGTCTCCGACCAGCGACTGGCAATAGATCGGCTGGGCATTACGCAGAACGCTTGCGCCAGTGGTGGAATAGCGCGTGTGGCCAATTGAGATGTGTCCAGGAAGCGCTTGAAGCACGTCCTCATTGAAAACCTGGCTGACCAGGCCAATCCCCTTCTGCATGCGAACGGCGGTTTCGTCACTTACAGCGATGCCTGCCGACTCCTGACCCCGATGTTGAAGTGCAAAAAGGCCAAAGAAGGTGACGCGGGCCGCATCTTGGTTCGGCGAGTAGATGCCGATGACTCCGCACTCTTCCTTCAAGCGATCATCGAGATGGTCGACGGGGTCCACTTCTCAAAGTATATTCGTTAAGCGACCGTTAGGACAATCTTGGTCGGACTGTTGGCGATTCCTTATAGACACAAATCAAAAGGGTGCAGAGAGAATCTCTCTACACCCTTGATAGCTGATCGCCGATGGCGGATCGCAGAATTAATCGTAGCTCGGCTTGCGGAGCCAGCTCTTCGGAACCGGTCGGATACCCGCGACGACGGCCTGGAACATGGCGCTCTTCATCACCGAGGTTGCGACCTGAAGCTTAACGATTCCGTTCGGAGTCTTGATGCGCACGGTCTGGAGGTTCGGCAGCTGCAGACGATTCTTCTTTGGCGCGCGGAATTTCCACTGGCCCGAGTGACGGTGCCGAATGTGCTTTGCGTTGTTCGCCTTCTTTCCACTGACTTGACAGACCCTTGCCATGATAAACCTCGATTTGCCTCAGACTCCTTGAGGCGCGACGTGAAAGGATACCGGAACGTCGCTCCAATTCGCAAGGAGTCCTATTCTTTAGCTATCTGCGATCAGCTATCGGAGATCAGTTTTCGACGGCTGACAGCTGTTCGCTGATGGCTTAAAACTCTGGAGGCGTCGACCGGATTCGAACCGGTGAATAACGGTTTTGCAGACCGACCCCTTAACCACTTGGGCACGACGCCGTAGAACGATGATATTACCAGATGGATTGTTGGCTGGGCAGGAGGAAGACGCAAGGCCTATTTGGGGGAGTAGCTATCTGCGTTCAGCGATCGGCGATCGGGGAATAATTCCCATAGCGGATCGCTGATAGCAGATCGCTATTTCCGCGCTGGAACCTGGCACTCTCGTGTCCCAAACCATTTGTAGCGGTATTTGGCGACCACGCCGTAAGCCCACTTGAGGAACGGTCGAAAGATCGGGACGGATGCGAGCCATCCGATCCAGCGCAGATACCACGGACTGATCGTCATCAGTTTCAGCCATGCATCAGCGCCTTGGTAAACCTTGTCGGCTTCCAGCACCATGGCATCGCCGTAGCCTTTGTTGATGGCTTCATCGCTGAGGAGGATGTCCACATCAAGCGGCTGATGAGCTTTCACAGCCCATTTCTCCACGCGAAGCTTGCTCACATGGCATAGGTTGCATCCGCCGTCGTAAAAGAGCTTCCAGGTCATCCTTATTTCTATTCTACGGTCGAATCGGGGATAGCAAGATAGGTCCTATAAGACCTCGATGGCTAAATCAGGCTGTCGCCTTGGAGTAGACCTTTTCCAGGCTCTCCAGCATGCGCTCGAGCGTAAACTTCTCCTGGACCAGCTTGCGACCCATCTCGCCCATCTTCTCGCGCTCCGAATCATTCTCCAGCAGATAAGCCATGGCGTCTGCAAGCGCATCGGGACGAAGATCAACCAGCAGGCCCGTTTGCTGATGTCGCACCACTTCCATCAGGCCACCGACGCGACTTGCGACCACCGGCTTTGCTCGGGCCATCGCCTCGATCGCAGCGATCCCAAAGGTCTCGCGTTCGCTTGGCATCGCGGTGAAATCAACCGCATCCAGCAATCGCGGAACGTCGTGACGAACCCCAGTCATCGTGATGCGGTCGTCAAGACCTGCATCATGAATGGCCGAACGCACCTCAATATCAAACTGCGGCTCAACGCGTCCCACAAACATCACATGCGCGTTTGGGAAGGAATCGCGGATTTGCTGCATGGCATCCACCATGATGAGGTGGCCCTTCTCGCGACACACGCGACCGACGAGGCCGATCACCTTACGGTCAGGGGCTAAGCCGAACTCCGCCCGAACCTCATTGGAAGACGCAGGAGCAAAGCCCACAAAGTCGGTGCCGTTATAAACCGTGTCGATAAAGCGGTCGGGAATACCTCGACCATGGAGAAGACCGCGCACATAGTTGCTGACCGCCACCAGACGGTTCCTGCCTCGACACATCCGCTTATAAACCTGGTCGTGGTTGCCGATATGAACGCTGGCAACAACCGGCGTATGCCGAAGTCCTCCGCCGATGGCGCCAAAGTAGGTTGCGCGCGTCAGGTGAGAATGCACAACGTCGATGTTCGAACTGCGGATGGTGCGCATCACCAATCCGAGGGTTCGGAACCAGCCTTGGCCCTTCATCTCAGAGACATGGGCCTTGATGCCGTGAGCTTCGAGATAGCCAGGAAGCCAGCCGGGAGGGCAAACCACCTCCACGTGGTGACCGTTTTTTCGGAGGAGGTCGGATAGATTAATCACATGTCGTTCCGCGCCTGATGTGGCCGAACTCGACACGATCTGCAATATTCGTAGCGGTTTTTCCGCGCTCAAACCCACCCTTCCCTAGAACGTTTGCGCACGCAAGTTTACCATTAGGACGTGATAGGTTCAGTTGAGGCTTCATCGGAGTTGAGCACAAAGGACCTTGAAGCGATCATTTACTTTTCCATCAGGTAAACCCTACGTATGCGGGCCTTCAGGCATCGCGACTTCCGACTCTTGTGGACAGGAGCCTTCCTGTCGTTCATGGGCTCTTGGATTCAGAACGTGGCCCAGGGATGGCTCGTTTTTGAACTCACTCATCAAGAGTCGATGCTCGCGCTGGTGACATTTTTTCAAAGTGTGCCCGTCTCCGTTCTCGGCCCCATTGCCGGAGCTGTCTCAGACATGTTCGACAAGCGTCGGCTGCTGGTGATCTGTCAGACCGTTTACTGCCTGAGTGCAATATTCCTTACGGTGGCGACCCACCTGCAGGTCATCGGGTACTGGCACATTCTTATCATCGCGCTTATTAACGGCCTCACCAGCACCATTGAAATGCCGACAAGGCAGACCATCGTCAGCCGAGTCGTACCGCCCGAAGACCTCGGTTCCGCGATTCCTTTGCAGGCCATGACCTTCAATGCCGCTCGACTCATTGGGCCCGCAATAGGCGGCATGCTCCTCGCGAAGTACGGACCAGAAGTTTGTTACGGGATCAACGGAATCAGCTATTTTGCGCTGATCTTTGGCGTCTTGGCGATTCGTGCCGACCTCCGAGCGAACCCTCGCGAGCCTCAGCCCATACGCGATCTTGTCACGGAGGGTATGACCTTCACTTGGCGAGACAAGCGACTCCGAACGCTCTTTTTGATGGAAGCGACGGTTTCGAGCTTTGGACTGTTCTATCTTGCTCAAATCCCAGCGATTGCCAAAGTAGTCTTGAAGCTGGATAAGGGGGGATTGGGCGCCGCTTATTCCATGATCGGAATCGGCGCAATGAGCGGACTCATTCTGCTGACCTTCTACGGGGACCGGCTGGGAAGAGCCCTGATGGTGAGAGTGGCGATGACCAGCTTTGCTGTTGGACTCTTGCTGATGTCCCTCGCCCGCACACCGCTTCTTGCCTTCCCTGCTTTCATTCTTCTGGGCTGTGCTGCCATTGTCCAGTTCAACATCACCAACACCCTCTTTCAAACGATCGCCCCCGACCGCCTGCGAGGACGCGTACTGGCGATGCATTTATGGGCCCTGTCGGGAATGACGCCTTTCGGCACACTGCTCCTCGGCTATGTCGCGCAAGTAGCCTCAATCCCAATCGCCTTTGTCATCGCTGGAGTGATTGTGCTCGTCGGAGCAGTGTGGAGCTGGACGCGCATCGAAACGTTTCGGGATGTACATGCATCCCTCACAGCACAGGAACTCACGCCTGAAAGCGCTTAGCCGAATCGACCAGAGATGTAGTCCTCAGTCTGCTTGGACTTCGGATTCAGGAAGAGGTCCTTCGTGGCATTGACCTCCATCAGTTCACCCAGCATGAAGAATGCGGTGTAGTCGCTTGCGCGCTGTGCCTGCTGCATGTTGTGCGTCACGATCACGATGGTGTACTGATTCTTCAGTTCGAAGATCAGGTCTTCGATGCGCGAGGTCGCGATGGGGTCCAGAGCCGAGCAGGGCTCGTCCATCAAAATCACTTCAGGATCGACAGCAAGCGTTCGCGCGATACAAAGCCTCTGCTGCTGACCGCCCGACAGTGCCAGAGCGCTCTTGTCCAGCTTGTCGTGCACCTCTTCCCACAAAGCCGCCTTGCGGAGGCAGGATTCGACGATCTCATCCAGCGCCGACTTCTTCTTTGTGCCATGGATGCGAGGGCCATAAGCGATGTTGTCGTAGATCGACTTCGGGAATGGATTCGGCTTTTGAAAGACCATTCCAACCGACTTTCGCAAGGCCACAGGGTCGATCGAGGGGCTATAGATATCCGTGCCGTCAATGCTGATCCTGCCCTGGAGGCGCGCCCCGTCGATAAAGTCGTTCATGCGATTGATGCATCGCAGAAAGGTGGATTTGCCACAGCCCGAAGGTCCGATGAGGGCAGTGACCTTGTTCTTGGGGACCTGGAGGTTAATGCCCTTCAGGGCATGAAAGGACCCATAGTAGAATTCGACGCTGTCGGCGACGATCTTGGGATCAGTTACGGTGGGGGGTACTGCCACGGCCTGCAACGTCATCATCCTCGCGATTTTAGGTTCTCTTGGTTAAGAGTTTGTAAAGAAGCTGTCTCTTGGCGCAGCGCATGGTCAGCCAGCACTAAGGCTACCATAGCTTCCACCATCGGTACTGCCCTTGGTAGGACGCAAGGATCATGCCTTCCCCGCCCCTTCAGCGTCGTGTTTTCATGCTCCACCGTGACCGTATGCTGCTCGTGCAAGACGGTCGCTGTGGGCTTGAACGCGGCACGCAGGGAAATTGTTTCACCATTCGAAATGCCGCCCTGAATCCCGCCGCTGCGGTTGGTGCGCGTGTACACATTCTTGCTTTCGTCGGCAAAGAACTCGTCGTTATGCTCAAGGCCGGTCATCAAAGTGCCGGCAAAGCCTGAACCGACCTCAAACCCCTTGCAGGCTGGGAGCGACATGACCGCTTTGGCAAGATCGGCTTCCAGCTTGTCAAAGACCGGCTCCCCCCATCCTGCCGGGAGATTGCGGGCGACTCCCTTCACAACCCCGCCCAGCGAGTTGCCAGCCTTGCGAACCTCTTCAATCCTCGCGATCATCCTTTCGGCAGTTTCGGCATCGGGACAGCGAACGATGTTGGATTCAATAAGCTCCATCGTCACGGCATCGTCTTCAATGATCGCTTCGATATCGCCGACGCGCTCAACCCAAGCAAGCACTTCGACCCCCCAAACAGCCTTGAGCAGCTTCTTGGCAATCGCCCCAGCGGCAACACGACCGATCGTCTCCCTTGCCGAGGCTCGGCCTCCGCCCGACCATGCGCGAATGCCGTACTTCTCATCGTAGGTGAAGTCAGCATGGCTGGGTCGGTATTTCTCTCGCATCTCGTCATAGTCGCGACTGCGAGCATCCTCGTTGCGCACAAGCAGCGCGATAGGCGTTCCGAGAGTGAGCCCATCCTGGACGCCGCTGAGAATCTCCACGGTATCCGACTCCTTGCGCTGAGTGACGATTTTGCTTTGCCCAGGCTTCCGTCGGTCTAGCTCAAGCTGGATTTCTTCGACAGAAATAGGAAGAAGAGCCGGACAGCCATCGAGCACGACGCCAACGCCACCGCCATGGGATTCGCCAAATGTGGTGATGCGGAAGATCGTCCCGAAGCTGCTTCCCATGGAGATTCGAGTCTACCGCAGGGTTTGTTAAGTCTTCCGCCAGGAGGCTGGCTGGCCGTCGCGCGTCCAGACCAATCGTGTGTGCGGGAGCACTTCGAGCGGATCGTCGTACTGGCCTTCGCCCGCCTTGTCTTTCGAGGACATCTCAATGACAAAGCTGGAGCGCAGATCGCGCATAAACTGATAGCTGCGATACACGACGGCGGTGAAACATGTCCAGGTGAAGATCAGCGCACCGAAAGCGAGCGTATCGACCACGTCCGGCATCCAGGCAATACCCAGCCACGTAAGCAGACCGCATGCAAGACCGCCGCCCAGCCAGGGAGCCACGTTTCGTTTGAAGTAGCGGAAAACAATCGAACGGAGCTCAGAGCGCTCCAGAACATTGAGATGCCGTCCGCATCGTGGCAGGAAGGAAGAGCCGGACTCTGCCGACAGGGCCGCCGGGAAATCCTTCATACCCACCATGCGAGCCGGTGCGATGGTGCGGATCGTGGCCTTTTGGTACGACGTTGGAATCGTGCCGTTGACCGTTCGGATGCGTTGCGAGATCGGATAGACGTCGATGTACCAGTCGGAGCCTGTCGGACCCGGGCGCGGGGTTTCGGTCACTTCGTCCAGCTCAATGCCGAACGTCTGTCGGATGCTCTCAGCATCGACGGTCAGCACAAATCGCTCGTACACGCCAACCAGCGCTTCACATCGCTTTTCCTGCCCACGGCGCACAAGACGATAGCCGCCCCATGCCGTGCCGATAATCGAGAGGATTCCTCCGACCATCCAGACAAAAACGAGGAACCTTTGTTCAAACCAAAGATGTTGGTAGAAGACGAGAGCGTAAAGAGAGCAGAGTGCCCAGCCGAACATCAGGACAAAGCCGGCAACAAGGACCAGCCGTCCGTACGCGATGTACTTTCGCGCAATACGACGGAGCTCGTGGACTTCGGCTGAAGGAAGCCAGTGCTCCCCAATAGACCGATATGGGCCAATCCAACGTTCCATGACCGTTCCGATTTTTCTGAGACGGGTCTTTGAAGTGCCTTTTGAACCTTGTTAAGGTCGGCCTCCAACTATCAAGCATCATACACTGTGTTCAGGCTGTTGTATTGAATTTTTTGTGTGTTTTTCCCAAATGAGCAAAAACACAGTACAGGCTGATTCGGGATAAATTCACACCTGGAATGATCGATCGCTTTTATTATCATCCGCGAATGCTGAGCTACGACTTCGGGCCAAGGCATCCATTAAAGCCGGAAAGGCTGAAAAGGGCTATCCAGTTAGCTGAAGCCATGGGAATCGGACCTGTGATCGATCCCGGCACAGCAGAGCGCAAGGACGCGCTTCGCGTTCACGCAGAGAGCTATCTTGCTGTTGTAGAGGGGATTTCTGCGGGAGATCGCTACCCGAACGGCATGATTTCCGAGGCTGGGTTTGGCTCGATGGATAACCCGATCTTTCCTGATATGTATGAGGCTTCGCTCGCTTACTTGGGCGGAACAGTGCGCGCCGCCGAGGCTGTAAGAGACGGTTGCAAGCTTGCCATCAATCTCAGCGGAGGCCTGCATCATGCTCAAAAAACCTTTGCCAGCGGCTTTTGTATCCTCAACGATCCTGCTGTTGCCGTATCGATCTTGCTAGAAAAATTCAAAACGGTCGCTTATATCGACATCGATGTGCATCATGGCGACGGGGTACAGGCACTATGGTGGGGAGACCCGCGAGTGATGACCTGCAGCATTCACCAAGACCCCCGAACGCTCTACCCTGGAACTGGAAAGGTGGATGAAACAGGGCCAGCATGGACCTCGGTGAACGTTCCGCTTGAACCCAAAACGACGGGCGATGTCTGGCTTTGGGCATTCGAGCATGGAATCCTCCCAGCCCTTGAAGCGTTCCAGCCCGAAGCGATCGTTCTGCAGATGGGCACCGACGCTCATTTTCTGGATCCCTTGGCGCATATTCAAGCCACGGCCCAGGATTGGGTGGGCGCGGTGAAGCGTGTACAGGAATTGAATCTCCCCACGGTTGCCGTCGGCGGTGGAGGCTATAACCTGGGAACAGTACCTCGGATGTGGGTCGCCGCCTGTCACACCCTTGGCGAAATAGAGTTTGAAGACAGAGTTCCGCAGGAGCTTGCCGAAGAATGGGGAATGCCAACGTTCTTCGACGGTGTCGTGCCAGGACCTCCGGGCACAGGAATGTCCTACGCAGAAGAAGTTGTTGCGTGGATTTCAAAACGCCAGCTGCCTGAACTGCGTAAGGCATAATGACGGGCACTCCTCAACCACCTCATGGGCGAACATCGACTTCTCTTTGAAACTCCTGCCGAACAGAAAGCCGTGCGAAAGGCTTCTAAGGCGGGAATCGGCTGTCTGTCGCTGATCGTCCTGATCATCGCTTTCCTTTCGATGCTCAGGCCGTACACCGATTTCCTTTGGTATACGCACGATGCGCGCCAGCCCGAGGTATTTACACTCGCCTATGCCACAAAAGGCTTCTTATTCTCGGCGGCCTTTGTCTTTGCTGTCGCTTTCGTCTATCTGAATCTGAAGAAGGCCTTCAAAGTCTCGCCGGTTTACGACCGTGTGCCGGAAACCAGCACCGAGCAGATGCTCGCCCAGATTTTCGACCGTGTGCAAACACGCACCTGGATTCCAAAGGTCGCGTCGCTTGTCCTCGGACTGCTCTATGCTGGAGCGTTCTCTGGTGAGTGGCAAAGCTATCTGCTGTGGAAGAACGGAGGTTCTTTCGGAAAGACCGATCCGCTCTTTGGGAAAGACATCGGATTCTATACGTTCGACCTTCCGTTCTTGAACGCAAGCATCGGCTTGGTGTTCGGCATTGTGATGCTCACCACCCTGATATGCGCAACGCTCACGTATGGCCTCACCGCGCTTGCCAAAGCAGGCAACATTCAGCTCGACACGCGACGGTCCAGCGCCCACACCTCGCTGCTCATTGGCCTCTGTCTGATCGTTTTTGGCATCAAGATCTGGTTTGCGCGCTACAGCTTCACCGTAAATATCGGCTCGCAGTTCACTGGCGCAGGCTATGCAGCCACCCAGCAGCTTGCGATGACGACCGTGCTGAGCATTCTCACCATGATCGGAGGAGTTGCCGTCTGGGGCTTTTCCAGGCTCAAGAGCGACAATGTCCGCCCCTTGGTATGGGTTGGCGGAAGCTTGGCTGCCCTCTGGTTTTTGGGCGTCGCGGTTTGGCCGGGGCTGGTTCAGCGGTTCAAGGTTGACCCAGACAAGCTGAATGTCGAAGCCCCCTTTGCCGCCCGAGCCATCGGTATGACCCGCTGGGCATATGGTTTGGACAAGATCGGTGTCAAGGAAACAAACGTTCAGGTCACCCCAACGGACGCAGAAGTGGAAGCGTCAAAGCCAACTCTTGAACAGATGCGACTGTGGGACCCCGAAGTGTTGCGACGGTCCATCGACAGCCTCCAAGGATTCCGCCCTTACTATTCCTTTAACGATGTCGATGTGGACCGCTACATGATCGGCGGCGTTCAGCGTCAGGTGATGGTCGCCGCCCGCGACGTCGAGATCGAAGGCCTCCAGCCTCAGGCGCAAAACTGGGTCAACCAAAGGTTGCAGTACACACACGGCTACGGCATCGCCATGGCCCCCACCAACACGGCCACCCGCTTGGGACAGCCTCAATTCATCGCCAAAGATGTCCCTATCTCCACCATCTCCGATATTAAGGTTGACCAGCCGAGGCTCTATTTCAGCGACTTCCGAAACAGCAACGGCGATCTCAAGGACCCCTACGCTTTGGTGCGCACCAGAATTGCCGAGTTTGACTACCCGACCGAATCAGAAACCGGCTCCAAGACCTACAAATGGACGGGAGATCGAGGCGTCCCAGTATCAGGGTTCTTGGCAAAGGCCGCCTACGCGATCCTTTTCAACGACGGCAATCTGTTTGTTTCGCGGAATATCGACTCCGACACGAGAATCCTTTATCGTCGAAGCGTTATCGAGCGTGCTCAGAAGATCTATCCGTTCCTTAGATTTGACCAAGACCCGTACCTTGTCGTCTATGAAGGACGCCTGCTGTGGATCATCGACGGCTACACAACGACGAATGCCATTCCCTATTCCGAGCAGATCAGCACGGGCAGCGATTCGCTGAACTACATTCGCAACTCGGTCAAAGTCGTGATCGACGGGTATTTAGGCGAAACCACCGCCTATGCCATCGAGACCGACGAGCCCGTTTTGCAGGCCTACCGCAAAATCTATCCTGGGCTGGTTAAAGACCTTTCTGCCTTGCCGAAAGGTCTGAATGCGCACTTCCGCTACGCAGAGGATATGTTCATGGCGCAGGCCTCCATGCTGACGCAGTACCACGTCACCGACCCCACCGCCTTCTTGAATAACGAGGACGCCTGGGAGATGCCGCACGAAATTGGACTTGAGGGGCGGCGAACAGATATGAAGGCGTACTACGTGCAGATGCAGCTGCCAAGCTCGCCCAAAGATGAGTTTCTGCTGATCCTGCCCTTCACCCCGCGCCAGAAGAACAACATGTCGGGCTGGCTGGCGGCACGATGCGATCCGGAACATTACGGACAGGTGATCCTCTACCGCTATCCCAAAGGTTCGAACATGCCTGGCCCGGCACAGATGGAGTCGAAGTTCAATCAGGACAACGAGATCGCCAACCTGAACAAGCTCTTGAACAGCGACCAAAGCCGTATCGTCCCCGGAAACCTTCTGGTGGTACCGATTGGACAAAGCATCCTTTATGTCAAGCCGCTATTCATTCAAAGCGCCAGTTCGGGGATCGCAGCCATTCCTGAGCTGCGCAAGGTGATTCTCTCGATGAACGACACCGTTGTGGTCGCTGACAGCTATCAGGAAGCGCTGGCTGAGCTCTTGGGCACGACCGTGCCTGTGCAGGGGACCTCGGTCAAACCTGCGCCAGACAACAAGGCTCCAACGACCAAGCCAGCACAGAGCAGCGTAGACAGGCAGTTGGTCCAGCAGGCGTTGGACTATCTGAAGCAGGCCGAACAAGCTCAGCGCAGCGGCGATTGGGCGAAGTATGGAGAGTTACAGAAGAAGGCTCGCGAGGCGTTAGAGAAGCTGGTCGGGCAGTAGTGCTATCCCTTCCAGCGTTCTAGCTTCGCGCGTTGGATGCTCTTCACCCGGTTGGTGGTCACCAGAGGAATCTGCGGCCCCTGATCGCCAGTCTTGTTCAGCGTCGACGCCTCATAGGTGATCATTTCGGTGACGAGCTTGCCATCCTCAAGCCGATCTTTGCTCACGATGGTGTTGCCGCTGACAGTGAAGACGCCAATGAGGCAGTCCCCTACCCAGAAGTGATCCAGCACAATCCCGTTGCGCTCATCGATCGCCCAGTGGCCCTTGGTCTTGTCGACAGGCTTAAGAACATAGGGTCGGGCATCCTGTTCCTTGTCTCCATAAGCCATGTGATAGGTGTAGGAATCCCCGTCAGCCTTCTCGATCTTGATGCGCATCTTGACCTGAGTTGACTTCTCTTCGCCGGACTTCGTCCACTCCATCGTTCCCCGCCAATCCCCCACAAAGTCTTGGGGAAATTTGACGGGCGCATGAGAAAGTACGGCAAGGGCGATCGCGCTCAGCATAGTGCTTGGAGCGTACCTAAGGATGAACCGCCGGAAGTTTGTGCCTAAACGCCTTGCTTGCGAATGCGCTGGCTGGTCTTTTTCGATGCGGGCTTGCCGATTGTGGAGGGCTCGGAAGCTCCAGAGGAGTCTGTCGGCTTTTCTTTGAGCTTCTCAACGGCTGCTTTGATATCTTTCTTCGAAGGGCGTTTCATGATCTTAGGGTACTCCATCGGTCAGACGCGCAATGGCGCGACCATGCTTTAGCCTTAATGACGTTTGAAATTGGTCGTTCGACAGCGACCAAGCAGGACTTGACTCTCAAAAAGCTATGCTGGCCGCGCGAATTCAAGCCCCGCCTCCGCCATCGCTTCTTTCAGGATGCGCATGGCGTTCTTTCCCATCCCGTGCAAGTCCATCACTTGCGCTTCCATGAACTTGGTCAGGTCCTCAAGAACGGCAATCCCTGCGCCAGCAAGGGCACGCTGAGCGGGAGCGGCAAGCTTTGGCAAAGGTGTCCTCATCGGCTCAGATTGGCACCTCGATCTCAAGGTCATGTCGATCCCCAATCGTCCTCGGGAAGGCGGGGAACATCCACTCATCGACGACAACTTCAAACCAGCCTGCCTTCACAGCGGGGTCCTCATGCGCCAGCGCCCGTGCCTCATCCGGTCCAACCAGGTAGAGGCTCATGCCACGCATCTTTGTGTCGTCAATACGCTTGATTGGACCATTGACGAGGATCACCCTTTCCTCAACAAGCCCACGCAGGTAGCGGATGTGCGCCGCCTGGATTTCCGCATCTTCGGGAGAGTCGGGCGGGGGGTTGGGGTGCGACATCAGCCGCACAACCGTGAGCTTCTGGAAAGGCAAGAGCTGCATGGCGTGAGTATGCATGAGACACGGTCAAGCTATTCGGACAGAACGCACAAGCTGCACACCCGTCAAAGGGATGACGAAGCTTCTGACGCTATTCTGGGAAAGAACTCTTGAAGGAGTTCACACGCGGGACGGCGTACTAAACATCATTCGAGGCCCCTTTGCTATGAAATCCAAGGTCACTGCATCAACTGCGCTAACGTTGCTTTTCTTCACATCGATTGCTTTCCCTTTGCAGGATGCCGTCAACCTCAAAAAACAGCCGAAGACAGGCGATAGCATTACGTACAAGTTCATTTCAACGATCGAAGTGATGTCGATGGAAGCCAGGGCAACTGGCAAGCTTTCACACAAGGTCATCAAGGTAGAGAACAATGGCGAGTATGTTGTCGAAGCCACAACCTCGGATATGAAAATTTCGGACGGCGCTGAAGAAAAGGAAGTGCCTGGGACAATCGAGACCCTGACTCTGAAGCCAACAGGTGAAGTAGTCCAGCTCAAGGGTGGTCCAAGCTCAACATTGCGATCTGCCCACATGTCGGAGGTTGTCGTCCCCGACCGTGCTGTCCGCACAGGCGATACGTGGGAAGTTAAGATTACAGCCGACGACAAGATCGGCGTGGTTGCCGCAAAAGCGACATATAAAGTCGAAGCCGCCGAAAAAGTTGGAGAATTCGACTGCTTAAAGATTAAGTCTCTCTACCAGGAGCTCGACGCAAATCGTGACGAGAACGCCTCAACTCTTTGGCTAAGCGTGAAAGACGGCTCACTGGTCAAAGCAGAAAGCGTGATCAAACAAACGACCAGCGATGGCGTGGTCATGAAATCGTATCTAACGATGACTCGCATCTGAGCAGCCTTCCTGCAATCGTTGCATGCACAAAACCGTTGTCAGGTGTAGGCCTGCGTGAAACTGCACGCAATCCACGTTCGTCTCACCCAACAATATGCTTTCTACCTTGCTTGCAACAATGCTCGTCGGCACTCAGCAGAAGTTACCGATCTGCTACATCCCCAAAGCAAAAACTCAGATTCTCTTCACCCAGAAGCTGGTCCCGCGAGTGATGGATGCAGAAACACAAAAGGGTCTGATGGAGAAGCCCAATGCTGAGACCCTCAACATGTGGGAAGGCGTCGCTTCTGCCGCCAACTGCTCGCTTTACCATTACACCTACTCACCAACAAAGCGACCAAAGCTGACCGTGAAAGAGATGGCTGAAGGGTTCTATCTACTCAGCAAGGAGATTTACGCCGGGTTCAAAGATGACCCTGAAATGACTGAGAAGTTCAACCGCAAGTTCGCCAACCGAACAGTGACTGCGGTGCGTGTCGGCTCTTATGAAGGCTATCTTGACTCGCACGAGGACCTGGGTCTGAACCAGTCTCGGCGCATCTTGGCCTGGGGAGACCAAAACGACCAGTGGGTTTTTGAACTGCGCGGAGACAAGCGCGCGTCAGGGATTGAGAGCGCACTCAAGCTCATTGTGGAGTATGTCAAGCCCATCGAACAGCCACTCTCCAAACTGGCGAAAGGAGATTTGGAAACGCATCTTCTTTACGACATCGGCTATGTCATCGATGTCCCTGCGGCTTTTTGGGGACGAGCCTCCGCACCCGACAGCAGCCGCAAGGCGATCAAGAATCAATGGTATTCGCTGTCCTTAGGCAACGACATGTCCCTCGACCTGCACTACGACGCCTACGATGACCAGAAGCTGCCGAATATCGACGCGGACCTGAATTATATGGTGAGCTCCTTTAAGCAGATCGGAAGAACGATCAAGGGTCAGGCGAGCGAGCCGGTGAAGATAGGAGACCTCTCAGGCAAGATAACTTTCGTCACCTACACCGAAGGCGGTAAAGGCTATGCGTTTGCTTGGCTGAGTGTGGCAAAGCCAGGGCATTCTCTGTTTTGCAACTTCAAGGCAAGCGATGCCGCTGGAGGAAAGGCGAAGATTCAAGCGATCATAAAATCGCTCAAACCTATTCCGAAGAAATAGCGGCAAATGGTCTCCGGGTGCATTCGCTATCTGAATTCAAGCTATTGCTGGCGGGGTGCACGAGATCGCTCGAAAACACGCGACCTGACGACCATCGCAGTGACAAAATTCTACGAGTGAATTCGTACAAAGCTGCACTCTTCAGCATGCTCGCTCTCGGAGTCATCGGAGCCGCGTGTGCCCACCAGCGCTCAGATTTGCCCATTCTGAAGACCGGCAAAACTCGGCTCGACATTCGCGTTGACCAAGAACTTTTTAGGGATTCGTGGACCATCTCGCCTGAGACAAAGCCCGATGTCTACACCGTGTTTGTTCCCGAGGGCAAGAAAGTCAAAGTCACGTTCATCAGCGATCTGGGACAGCTTTCGTTCGATGTTGGAATCGGGGATAACGTCGATTTCAACGTTGTCCTTGGGGACCAGATCTGCTGGACGCGGATCACTGGAATCAAGTTTGTGCCTGCGGCAATCTACGATGAAGCCTTTAGACAGGCCCATAAAGGCAAGGCCGAGGCGAGCATCCCCGAAGTCTACGAACTGATGAATATCGCCATCGGACTGACGGATTATGCAAAGCAAAACCGGTGGCTAGTGGTTACAGATACTGAGTACGGCAAAGAGATGCTTGCCTGGTTTGAAGGCTTCCGATCAGACCCGTTCATCCTCGAACTTGGCAAAAAGCTGCAGCAGGATTCTTCGGCATACAACAGTCTGAAGATGAACGCAAATGCTTACCGATTCGACACGTCGGGGAACATCGTGCTTCGAAAGGAATACACACGATGCGGGCCGGTGGATCAGAAGACCAACACGCTTGAGCCCTATCTTGCTGAGCTGAGCCGATTCGCAAAGGCCAGCCGATTCCGTGCGTTCTACCAAAAGCATGCCAACTTCTACCGCGGGCAGTGCGACTTCTTCGAGAAAGATGCCGGTGTTGCGGACATGTGCCGATGGCTTGAAAAACAGTTCCCCAAGTCGCCCAAGTTCGACTTTGTAGACGTGGTGTTCTCTCCGCTGGTCGGGGGCAATCAGTCCACAACATGGTTTGAAAGCAACGGCTTCCGCACCTTGCAGCCACACGTGAATTACCCCTATCCTGGCAAGACACTGGACGTTTCCGGGCTTTCACCGAAAGCGGCCGGACTAGCCATGTCGGTCATTCTGTTCACCGAGGTCAATCACGGATACTTGGCCCCGGCCTGCACCGAGAATCTGGACTCGATCCTTTCGGCGACAAGCAACCCCGATCAATGGCTGACCAAGCGTATGCAGTCCAACTATGCAGGGCGATGGCTCTATGACGAATACATGAATTGGGGATTGATTCCTCTATGGGCGCACGACGTTGTCCCTGATGAAGCGGATCGGATTACAGAGCTGGTCATTGCCACTATGAAGGAGCGGGGCTTCACTCAGTTCGAAGAGTTCCAGAGACATCTGATGCAGATGTACCGAGCAAAGAAGTCTGGACAGACTGTGTACTCGCTGTATCCGCAGATCATTAAGTGGTTTGCAGACCGGAACTGACGCGCGACTATGGGGCTGATGCTCCCCAGAGCTTTGCCAAAAGTGCATAAGTATCAGGGTCAAGCTTCTTCAAATCGCTTCGGTTATAAGGGAAGAAGTCGTTGGTCGAAAAGAAGGCTTCGGTACTCTCCGCAAAGAACTCCTGCGGATTGGTCAAGGCGTAATGTCGATCCATCGACTTCTTCCCTTCCGAGTCTCGCTTCTCCACGCTGTCGTACTTGCCGCTTGACTTGGCCTTTTCATAAGCGGCTTTGATCTCAGCGTTATCGAAGCCACCCGTCAGGACTTGGTGATGATACGCGTGAGCCAGCTCGTGCAGTGCAAAGTTGGGCATCCGACGGGTCTCTGCCTCAAAGATGCGGACGTTCGAAAACTCTGCTCCTTTTGCCATTTGAGGGTCGCGCCCATGCTCTTTCAACCATTGCGCTCCAGGGTGGTAAGCCGCTTGCGGCGGCGTGTTTGCCGATTCGGGAGAAAACCATAGCGTTATCTTCTGCAATTCCTTGACGGCTGGCTTTGGAACGACCCGGATGATCTCCTCCAGCTGAGCTTTGAGGAGCGGCAAGGCACGGTCGAGGCCGGAAGAATCGGGCTTGATAAGCTCGGTCCGGATCTGTACTGTCCAGCCTGCGATGATTCGCTTTTCATAGGTGTATTCAGAATTCACCTGTGAATGTCCGCTCAGAGAAACCAATGCGACCAGACTGGCAAGCATAGCGCAGTATGCCTGAGCGAGGCTGATGCAGTCCAGACATGAAGTCCATCCCAGAGGCTACAACTCTGGAATCAAGTCAACGATCAGCGCCGCACGCTCTTCGGGTGAGACCAGCGGCATCGGGATCACCGTAAAGCCCAAGGATTCATACCATGCTTGCGCACGGCTTGCAATGCTGACGGATTGCGCAAACGTCTGGTCGCGCTCCAAATCCTGCGCGAAGATAGCCTTCCATGGCGGAAAGAAGAAAACATGCGAGCAGTACGGGCGGTCTCTCAAAAGATCTTTGGCGTCGCTCAGTTGGATCTGTTGCGCTTCAAAGAGCATTCCGAGAGCATCGGGAATACCACGATCAAAGAACACTGGCCCGTCGCTTCTCGACTGCTCATACTGGGCCACATCCGCATCCAAAATCTGCTGGGCAAATTCTGCGGGTTCGGGTCGTGGGCTTAATCCGCTGTCAAGCCTTTTTCGGATGATTGTCCTGGCAACTTCGGAAAAGCACGGATAGCCTTGCGCGCGAAGGACTTCCAGGGTTGTCGACTTCCCCGCTCCTGGTCCTCCGGTAAACAAAAATCGCTGGCTTCTATCCATGCGTTTGCCAATCTTAGCTTAGACGACAGAGTTCTTCAGCTCTACTGTGATCACATGCACGGTCTGGGCACCGACGTTCTCAAAGGTATGCAAAGGAATGGGGTCCGCCCACATCGTATCACCCGAGGCGAAACTCAATCCCTTTGCTGCCGTATCCAAAACGACCTCACCGTGCTCGTTCCGTCGAATGCAATCGCTCCAGCTGATCACCGTCGTTACTGCAGGCCAGCAGTGCGTATGCATCGGCACCGTTTGCCCCGGCTGAATAATCGTCTCCAGAACACGCACCGAATCGTTCTCCATAAGAATCCGATGGAACTCTGGTGCCGCAACACAGGCATCCCACTGATCGGGAATTGGCTGGGACATTCCCTATTGTAGACAATAGTCATTTCTTGCCTCATGCAAGAAATGCCAGGGTTCACCGACCCTTTCGAGACTGCCACGCTCGCAGAACCGCTTCGACATTGTCGGCGAGCGGCTGAGTTGAATCAATTTCGAAGTCGTATTTGCAGAATCCGTGCGTCGTTTCAAAGTCGATCCGAGCATCGCCTATCCGGCGATCACCCCGAGCTAGCTCGCGCCTTTCCAACTCTTCCAGCGGACAATGCACGCCAACAAAGAAGACATCGAATGGCTCAAGCAGATCATTCAGGCGGGTCATCCATTCCTCAGTCTCAACAATGTGCTCGATGATGAGATTGTTTCCTGCCTGTGCAAGGGCGGGAATGCACCGATGAAATCCTTCGAAGTAGGCTGGACGCATCTCCTTCCAAGAGAACTCTCCGGAGTTGATTCGCTCCTTTGGCAAGACTTGAGCTGCGTTGAGGTGGTCGATGGAGAAATGCAGAAACGATTCGGGCAACGCCGCCTGCAACGCGCCTGCCAGTGTCGACTTGCCTGCGCTTGATGCCCCATTGAGGAGAATGATCTCTCCAAACTTCGCCATGACTGACACGCTGCCTGATCTCAGCCCTAAGTGGACATTATACGGGAAGGGCAATTCCGGGTCAGATAAAAGTTCCAATCGTGCAAGTTTGCGGCGACAGCCATCATCAGAATAAGCTTGTGTCTTCCTCAACTCTCGCCTTCGTTTCAGCCAGCCTCACGATCCTGCTAGGCACTCTATCTCCGGCAAAGTCTCAAAGCCTGCCTACTCTGGAATCCACCACAAACAGCATCGATATCCGTGTGGGCGATGTTCTGAATAAAGGGGCATGGACACTTGCGCCAGAGATCCGGCCCGACATCTATGAAGTCGAGGTTCCGGACGGCAAAACAGTCAAGGTCACCTTCATCAGTGATAAAGGACAGCTGTCATACGATGTCCGGCAAGGCAGCAGCGTGGACTTTAACATCGTCTGGGGATCGACAGTCTGCTGGACAAGGATCAAAGGGATCAAGCGCCTACCCGCCGCGATCTACGATGTTCACTACCGCCAGTCCAACAAGGGCAAGGTTGCGGCAACAGTTCCGGAAGTCTATGAACTCATCAACATCGCCATCGCACTGACCGAGCATGCACAGAAAAGCGGCGGTCTGGTCAGCAGAGAGATGGACTACTACTCCGAGATGATGGCGTGGTTCGAGCCCGTCAAAAACGACCCGCTTGTTACCGGCTTGAATAAAACGCTGGATACAGATCCATCATCGTATTTCCGCCTCAAAATGAATGGCAACTCCTTCGAGTTTGATACAGGCGGCGACATCGTTCTTCGCAAGGAATACAATCGCACCGGATTTGCAGGGGATCGGACAAACACGCTCATGCCCTTCCTTGAGCGGATGAAGTCCTTTGCAAAAGCCAGCAGGTTCCGCGAGTTCTACGCCAAGCACTCTGCCTTTTACACCAGCCAATGTCAATTCTTCTTGGAGGAAGCCGACCTGCCAGGCATGTGCAAATGGCTTCAAACGCAGTACCCGAAGACCGTTCCATACGATTTTGTGGATGTCATTTTCTCACCTCTCGTCGGCTGGAATCAGTCTTCGACTTGGTTCGAGAGCAACGGGTTTAAAACTCTGCAGCCGCATGTGAATTTCCCATATGTGTCCGCAAGCGCTCAGTCCACTTTCACACCAAAGGCACAGGCTGTGTCTCGCGGAACGATCGTCTTCACGGAAATCAATCATGGTTACCTTTCTCCGGCCTCTACGATCTATCGCGCGCAGATTCTCAAGGCGACGACCAACGTTGACAAATGGCTGACCAAGTCGATGCAACAGAGCTACGCAGGCACGGCTGTTTTCGACGAGTATATGAACTGGGGGCTAATGCCGCTATGGGCCAGTGATGTCGTTCCAGCCGATGCCGACCAAATTCTGCGGAATGTTATGGCAACGATGGAACGAAGAGGCTTCAAACAATTTGCTGAATTTCAGACATTCTTGATAAAGCTCTATCGAGAGAGGAAACCAGGACAGACGGTCTGGGATTACTATCCCCGAATCATCGGATGGTTTGGGGCTCGAAACTAGCTGGGTGGCCTACCCAATAACCGCCCGAACCTCTTCCTTGCCCTTCTTGTTCACCCGCCAGATAAACGCATCCAGGACGTAGTGGGTGACTTGGGGCATCGTGAGCAAGGGTACAAGGATCATAAGCACGGTTGCTGGCGCAGTGACGTGGAAGTTGCCAAAGATGCCTGCGTGCTCTTGCCAGACGAACCAATCCCAGATGCCTTCCTCAAAGTAAGCCAGCATGAACAGGGCAATGGCATAGAAAGGGATGTACTTGAGCTGAAAGAATCGAAGAAAGCGATTCTCCGCGTTTGCCTTGTTCGCTCGCTTTCGGTACTGATATATCCAGATAAGCGCCATATACGGCACGCCGTGTGAGACGATGTTGATAAGCGTAAAGGTCAGGTCGCCATTGAAGAGGATGATGCCCGTGGCCCACGCTGCCGCCGTCGCGATCAGCAGAAGAGTCTTCCCAACATTCAGAGTCCCCGTGGTGCGCCATTTGTTCGCTTCCTTGATGAGAAAGGCCCCGATAGACAGCACGTAGATGGCACGGAAAAGATACTCAGGCCAGACCACAGGAATGCGGATCACTTCAAAGTTATCGAACCATTGGAAGTTCCGGGTGTATGTGTGCCAATAGGTCAGTGGGTAGATCGTCGCCATGTAGATAGCAACCTGATCGATGCGGTAGCCCAAATCACCCACCGGCTCTCCCCGACGATAGAGCATCAGGAACCCATACTGCTGGCGAACGAAGTGGTAGATGGCGAAATACGCCACTGCCGACCAGAAGACTGCCGGACCCCACAGTGCCCAGATCGCGATACCTCCCAGCCAGCAAACAGCCGGGACTGCCAGATAAAGCCTCTTGCGTCGCGCGAATTCGTCTTTGTCGAAATAGGTCCGGAATAGCGAGCTGTAGACATGCGCGACATCCACGCCGAGCACCAGAAGAATCCACAGCCAAGGCGGTGTTTCTCGAATGCTTGCAATCTGATGTCCCCAGATCAGGACGATGCTGGTCACAAGCACTGGAGGCCCGATAATCGCGCCCAGGTCAAACTTTGGCGAATAGATCCAGGGAGTAGCGACTCGCATTTACTCGACCGGCATATACAGTTCGGTGATGAGTTGGCTGGCTGGCGTATCGCTCGGGTCGTTGACGTACACTTCGAATGCCGGATTGTCCGTGATGGTCTTGCCAAGCGTTCGCTCGGTGTATTCCGTGAGCTGTGTCCACACAGGCTCTAGCTGCTCATAAGGACCGACAAACCGAGTCGTGACATAGTTGCCTGCCGGAATCTGATTGACTTCCAGCGGCAGTCCGCCCGAGTTTTGCACTCGGAAGCCGATCGGCACTTCCGCACAGGCCGCCGAACGGAGCTGAGAGGCGGGCGTAAAGTCTGGATTGTCCCAGTAGATACCGATGGCCCGCTGAGCAGGAATACTGTTGGCGGTGACCCAGTTCCAAAGCTGCTCAAAGACAGGGCCAAGCTGTTCATAGGGGCCAACATGCTTGAGCATGACAACGGGGATCGGGGCAAGCTGAATGACTTGAGCGTTCATGACAACAGAATTATCTTACTGGGTTTGCCGCCGGACGGTTGCAAGATTTGGCGTGGAAAGGCACAACTCCAAGCCCGGTAAACTTCAGCTTCCATGCCTTTCCTCCGACTGCTTGCTTTGATGGTCACTGCGCTGTTCATCGGTGCGACAGCGGTTGCCCAGCGAACAGAATTCAAGGCGATGACCTGGAACATCCTGCACGGAGGTCGAGATGATGGGAAAGAGATTGGACCGCAGCGCGTGATCGAAGTCATCAAGGCAAGCGGAGCGGACCTCGTTGCGATGCAGGAAACCTACGGGTCAGGTGAGTTGATTTCGAAGGCACTGGGCTATCACTTTCTGGCCAGAGGCACCAACGTTTCCATCCACAGCAAGTTTCCTATCTTGGAAGACATCTCCGTCTTTCAGGAGTTTAAGTGCGTCGGCGCACTGATCGAGCTTCCCAACAAAGCCAAGATTGCTTTCTATTCTATCTGGCTTCCATACGACAAGGAGATTTGGGAAGAAGGCACACGCAACTCCAGCAACATCGCGGAAATGCTGAGCGCTTGCGCTTCTTCGGCAACCGATCTTGAGAAGATAAGAACAGAGATTGCCGCCCGATTGTCAGATCCCAAGTACGCAGGCGTTCCCGTCGTCATCGCGGGCGATTTCAACTCCATGTCGCATCTGGATTACACGGCGGTAGCGCACGATCAATACAAGGCAGTCATCGACTGGCCAACAAGCCGAGTCCTGGTCGATGAGGGATTTCGAGATGCTTTTCGAGAGCTTCATCCCACGGTCAATCGGATGAAAGATCGTACGTGGTCGCCGCGCTTTGACAAACAGGAGCAAGATCGAATTGACTTTTGCTACTACAAAGGCCACGGTCTTGAGGCGAAGGAGAGCGAAGTCATTCAGGAGCATTCCATCCTTTTTCCTTCAGACCACGCCGCTCTGCTCACCAAGTTTCAGTACGACCCCAAGGCAAAGCCGATGAATGAGGTTCGAAGTCGGGTTCTTAGCTACAACATTCGACACTGCAGAGGCATGGACGATTCCGTCCAAGTCGCCCGTACCGCCGACAAGATTCGTTCGCTCGACCCGGACATCGTCGGCTTGCAGGAAGTGGACATGAATGTGAACCGAAGCGGCCCTGTAAATCAGCCTGCAGAGCTTGGTAGGATGCTGGGGATGCACGCTGCCTTTGGGGCGTTTATGGATTACGACGGCGGACAATACGGAATGGCGATCTTGTCCAGATATCCGCTGCGCAATGTTCGAACCGTTCCGCTTCCTGCCGGTGAGGAACCGCGAGTTGCCTTAGTGGCAGAAGTTCGCCTGCCTAGCGGAGAGGCTTTGACCATCGTCAATGTGCATTTCGACTGGATCGACGACGACAAATCGCGCTTTGCGCAGGCCACCTCACTCGCTGAATTCCTGCGCGGATTGAAAACGCCCTACGTTCTGCTGGGGGATTTCAACGATACACCTGGCTCGCGGACGATTTCCCTCTTCCAATCCCTAGCTGGCGAGGCCAAGAAGCCTGAGAAGGATCGCCTTACTTTCTCTTCAACCAAACCCGAGAAGGAAATCGACTTTATCTTTTTCAGCCCCGCAGAGCGGTGGCAGGCACGGGATACGAGAGTACTGACGGAAAAGCTGATCTCGGATCACCGGCCTCTGATCACCGAACTAACGTTGAAGTCCACCAAGAAATGAGCATCACTTCGTGGGCAATTGCGCCAACCGCTTCAGGATGGCTTCGGTCCAGTCCTGATCGGGCGGAAGAGGCGATACGACCAGCTCTCTCACGATCGTGAGCCACTCTATTCTGGCCTTCGCTTCAAGAATTGAAGAGACCGTGGCGAGCGCACCAAAGTAGTCGCCAATCTCCTGATTTGCAGGCAGAAGGGCTTCACATCGAGCGTGGAATTCACGCAGGCCGTCAATCGCTTCATCGATAAACGCGAGCCGTCTTTCCTGAGAAACTGCGCCCAAAAAGAAAAACCGAAGTCGAACCAGATCTGCCGAATGGGCAACGTCCGATATCGGCACGGGCGGTCCAATCCATTCCTGCAAAGCCTTGACGCCCGCCTTGGTCACACGGACATTGCGTTCATCGCTATCTTCGGCGCTGAACTCTTCAATCAGACCAAATCCGATCAGGCGATTTGCGACGGAGTAGGCCGTTCCGGCTCGCGATTTGTGATAGGAGGACTCTGACGCCGACAACTCCTTCATGATCGAATAGATCGTGCAAGGTCCTCGCAGCCAGGCAAAGCCCAAAACGGTCATCTCGACTGTCGAGAGCTTGCGTGTGGGCTGGGGATGCTTGCGAGGGCGTGCCATGTCTTGCCAAGAGTCGTGATTTCGGGCTGGGAACTTTCATGTTACCAGGCTTGCGTATTACACTTTGTAATATTACATTTTGTAATAGAGGTCTTAATGATGGTCGCTTCTACCCTGCTTCTCAGCTTATGTCTGAACCCTTCTCTCCCTGCCCCAAATGCCGTATCGCCCAAGATGCAATCCGCATCGAAGGTGGACCAGCCCCTCCCTCGCCGTGGAACGCTGGGCGTTTCGTTCAGTCCACTGCCGCCAGACCAAGCATCAAAATACAGCCTTGCTCCTGGACAGGGTCTCATCGCCCAAAAGCCGGTCGCTGGCTTAACCGCTGAAAAAGCGGGCGTCCAAGCTGGCGATATCATCCTCACTTTCAATGGCAAGCCTGTCGTAGCCCAAACGCTGGGAGTGATCGTTCGCGAAACGCCGGCCGGGCAGAAGGTCAGCTTTGCCGTCGCGCGAGATGGCAAGACAATCAACCTGAGCGCAACGCTGATGGAAAAGCCGCGCGACCCCGGCAATGCGAACTATGAAGTGGTCTACAGCGCCATCCTGAGCAATGGGCAGCGGATGCGGACGATCATCACCAAGCCTAAAAAGCCAGGCAAGTATCCCGCCTTTATGTTTATTCAAGGCTTCTCCCCAATCTCCTATGACTACACCCTGGAGACCGCTGCGGGAGATGTCACCACTCTGGACGGACCGCTTTTGTTCGACTTTGCCAATGGCGGCTTTGTGACGATGCGCGTCGAGAAGCCGGGAGTGGGCGATAGCGAAGGCGGCCCTTTTGCAGAGCTGGACTACATCACCGAGCTGGATATCTACCGGCAGGCGATCAAGCAGCTGAAAGAGACCAGCGGTGTCGATACCGACAATGTGTTCATCTTTGGGCACAGCATGGGTGGTGCATTCGGCCCGATGATCGCTTGCGAGACCCCCGTCAAAGGCATCGCTGTCTATGGCACTGCCGCTAAGACTTGGTATGAGTATCTGCTGGAGATCCTGCGGTATCAGGGCGTGATGGGCAGCGGCAACTACGAAGCGGCTGACGAAACGGTGCGACAGGCAAGCCGCCTGATGTCGCTGGTGTTGCAAGAGGGAAAAACGGTGGACGAAGTCAAAAAATCACACCCCCAGCTCGCGGGCATCGCAGACAGTCTCTTCCCCGGCGGAAAGTTCAACGGCAAGACGCTCAAGTTTTGGGCACAGCTGGGTGAAACGAACTTTGCAACCTACTGGCTAAAGTGCAATACCCACGTCCTTTCAGTGCGGGGAGCTACCGACTATGTGACGTTTGATGCTGACCATAAGCTGATCGCAGACATCGTCAATTCGAAGAATCCAGGGTGGGGGAAGTTTGTCAGTGTGCCCGACTCAGATCACGTCTTCCACGATTGGAAGACAGAGCTGGAGAGCTTCCGAAACTTCACAAAGGGCAAATACAACCCTGCGTTTTCCAAGCTAATGATGGACTGGATGCGGGGCCTCAGCACAACCACGGCTCCGTAGCCTAACCCATTCAACCAGCTTGTTCAAGCCGCATCCAGACTCTTTTGGATGCGGTTTGGCAAAGCTTAGAAAAGACCTGAAACCATATCACTGACCGAATGCGCGACGAAGGCTCCGTTCAACGCTGTGCGGATTTCGACATTGGCGACGATCTCGTCGGCATTGCCCGGGAATGGATCTTCGTTCAGCTCAGCACGCATCGCCACCTGCTTTTCAAACACCATCCGCTTCTCGGTCTGACCAGGCTCCAGTTCGAGACGCTGACGAGGGAAAAGCAGGATCAGCGTATCAATGGTGAATCCGAAGTCGACCGGCTTAATGGCAGCGCCGACGATGTACTCCTGATTGAACGCATCGGGACATAGCTTGAAGAGGCATTCCTCCATCGCGCTGATGACAACGGTTGCTTCGACACGAACGATCAGGTTCTTTTCGCGCGTTGTTACACTAAGCTCAACATCTCTGACAGCTGGCATAGCTCAATTTACCGCACAGTACTACAGCCCGGTAACAGTCACTGTCCTTTTAGTTGCGTTCATCGTTAGAGTAAATGTCTTAGGCGATGAACCCTTCGCTGGATAGAACCGATAGTCGGCGATTACCGTTTGTCCCGGAGTGACCTCGTTTGGCCAGCTCTCTGTTAAAGGGTAGAAGCCAGGGTAGTAGGACGTGATGTTTCCTGAGTCATCCGACACTTCGGCCTTGGCATACTGCCATCCCCAGGGAACTGCCTTGAGCATCGGATTCTTGATCTCTACACGTACGCGATAGCCTTTGTCAGCGATTGCTTCACAGCCGAGAACTTTGAACGTCAGAGCTTCAAAATCAAACTCCTGGCCAGCCTTGACCGACGCCGAGCCAACATAAGCCAGCTTGCTCTTTGCGAATACAGACTTTGGCTCCGCAAGTGACTCCGTCAGATCAAACTTTGGCACTCCTTCTGTCCCCTGCCGATCGTAGTAGATACCTACCCGCAGGTGCTTAAGAGTCTGCGGGAATTCATAAACACAGAATACGTCAGTACTCTCGCCCGACTTGAGCTTCTTATCGACTATCGTCATCGACGAATCATAGCCGCCGATATAACTGACATCGCCAGCCTTGAAGCCCGATTCATAAATTCTCAAACCGAACGTTTGCGAAGAAAAAATACTGATAGGATCCTTTTCGGGGTTCTTGATGGTCGCAGCAAACACAACCAGAAGCTTTCCTTCTGTAGCCACTATGTTCTCGTTCTTCGTGGCAAAGGCGATGCAAGTCTTCACAGACTTGAGGGCGACAAGCCTCTGAATGCCGATCTCAAGCTTTTGCTTCGAGCCTGAAATGAACGCCTCCGGGCCAAGCTTGTAGAATGTCCCGAGCTTGCCGTCGTACTTGTACTGGGTTGCGTTTTGACCAGAAAGGGCAAACGTCGCCGTCATCAGAAGGAGAGCTGCTTGCATGATTAAACTGATCAAAGCGTACCGCCTGCACACGAGAACGATGCACTTAATCCGGGCTACCCTTGTTCTTCAGTCAGTTGCTTGAGGAGTTCCTTGGGCGCCTTGCATCTCCACGCTTCCTCGATCAGCGGCTTGAGCTCCTCGGGAGCGATATCGGCGAGCCGAACCAAGATCGCAGGATATCCATTGTAATGGTCTTCGGTGAAGCAGTACTCGGGATGGGTGGTGAGAAACATCTCCTTGACCATCAGGCTTGGCACCATGACCGCGATCACGCTGTCATTGATGACGCGTGCCTTCTTGGGGTGAACCCTTTCAGCCCAAGACCAAAGAAAGCCCTTGTGCTTGCCTTTGACCTCTACCGAAAAGCCAAACCTTTCCTGCCCCTCGATTGCCCCCGGCAGTGCAGAAGCGATTCGGCGCACGTCGTCCTGAGTAGCCATTTGGGGCAAGCGTACCTGTGCACGGCAGACGCCTAGTGTAACGTCAAGGCATGCATCATGTCCGTCTTGCCCGGCCCGTCCGCAATCTTGAAGAGTCAGCCCGCCAATACGTGCAGGGGCTTGGTCTGAGCAGGCTCGGCGCCTTTCAAGACCATGATGGCTTTGACGGTGTCATGGTTGGGAAAGAGGGTGGGAGCTTCCACTTTGAATTTACATTCTGCGGCGCGCATCCTGTCATGCCGACCCCAACTCCTGAAGACTTAGTCGTCTTCTACATTCCCGATTCCGAAGAATGGACAGACCGCTGTCAGCAGATGATTGAGGCAGGCTTTGAGCCGGTAACTTCGCTGAATCCCTATTGGGATGTATCTGGGCAAACCTTCGAGGATTCGGATGGCTACCGTGTTGTCATCCAAAACTCAGGCTGGACATCGCAAGCTGTAAAACCTTTGCCATAGTCACTTGCTGAAAGTCAATGTTGACTCTGACTATCAGCTTCGTCAGAATTCAATCGTGCTCTCACGACGTGACTTGCTTCGACTGATGGGATGTGGATATATGGGTTCAAAGCTGTCACCTTTGTCCACTGCTTTCGTTCTTCCCGAATCGGCAGCAGGGGCCGTGCGCTGCATCAACGTTATCAACTTCATTCGTGAGATTGAGCCTCGTTTCAAGATGGACATGATGCTCCCCATCCAGAAGCAGATGGAGATCATCCTCAAGCACAAGCTGCCCGCAACGTGGCTGCTCCAGTTCGATGCCCTGGTTTCGGGTCCGTTTGTGCCGTTTCTGAAAGAGAAGATGGCCAAAGACCACGAAGTGGGTTTCTGGTTTGAAATGAACGAGCGGCATTGCAAAGCTGCTGGCGTGGAATGGCGCGGACGCCCGGGCTACGAGTGGGATCACATTCCGCATGTCGCCTTCACCATTGGCTACACGAAGGATGAGCGCATCAAGCTGGCGGATACCGCGATGCAAGAGTTCAAAAAGGTTTGGGGCAAGTACCCCAGATCAGTTGCAAGCTGGAACTTGGACTCAGTAACCATCGCCCACCTTGTGGAGAAGTATGGTGTGGATGCGTTTGCGGTCTGCCGCGACCAGATCGCCACCGACGGCTTCACCATCTGGGGTGCCCCCATTGCGGGCTATTACCCAAGCAAGGCCAACTGCTGGAGCCCCGCTGTGAATCGCAATCAGCAAATATCTGCTCCGATCTTTCGGATGCTTGGGCAAGACCCCGTTTACTACTACGACCGCTATTGGAAGATGCCCGACGGTAGGCGCCACGGAGAGCCGGACACGATGGAGCCAGTCTGGCCTTCAGGCCGGAGCAAGGTCTTCGTGCGCGAGTTTTTGGAGATGATCGAAGAGGGTCCGTCCCTCGGCTTCGCCTATGCACAGCTGGGGCAGGAAAACACATTCCCTTGGGACCAGCAGGCCGAAGGCTATCCCCCACAGATGGAAGCTCTTGCCGCATTGCGCGACCGGGGTGTGGTGCATGTCGAGACGATGGGAGATTCCGGCAGGCGGTTCCAGAAGGCTTTCCGTCAAACCCCAGCCCAAGCGCAAGTGATGCTGAACGATCCGTTCGGCAACGCCGAACCTGCGGCTTCGGCATGGTATCAATCCAGGTTTTATAGGGCGAACCTGCACATGAAGGGCAACCTTCCCTACCTGCGAGACCTGACCGTTTATAGCGATCGTTTCAAGCAGCCGTTCTTGGAAGAGCCGACGCGATTGACCGAAGTTGAGCAACGAATGCCAGCTATGCTCGACGGCTATCACTGGAGCAAGAAGCCCGGTTCCGCTGAGGATGAAAGCGCAGGAGGATACTTCTACCTGGGCGATCAGCGTCTGAAGCTCTCCGGCAAGCCGACGGTGAAAGAAAGCGGAACGTCGATGGAAGTTCGTCTTCCGGTTCAAGATGGGCGAGAACTGATCGTGAAGTTTGACGAGAAGAGCCTTTCGATTCGGCTTAGCTCCAAGACCGATCTGTCGCTTTCTCTTGCTTTTGAATGGGATCCCGCCAAAGCCGCGTTAAAGACCGTAAAGCCAAACCGCGCAGAGTATCACCGCGACGGGTTTGACTATGCTGTTGAAGTGACTTCAGGAGTTGCAGAAGCGTCAGCGAGCGGATGGAAAGTGACAGCGAAGGATGGTCGGATTGAGCTTAGGCTGGCGCAGCTCTCCTAAAGCTCACCACTCTTCCGTACGCCATTCACCCCAAACCTTCTCTTCTTCCCACTCTTGCGGCGGCTCTTCGCCCGCAAGCCGCAACCCCAGAAAGATCAGCCCGACGTGCCAGCCTTCATGCCAAACCATGTGCTGCATATAAAGCACCGGATTGTCGTACCAGCCGACCTTTTCATTCCCGGCCTCAATAGCCTTCCTTACCGCTTCGCGGACCGCTGCCCCGCTCTCGGCGAGCATTCCTCTGATCGCATCAAGGTCGTCGATCGCGGCTTCCCATTGCCCAGTAAACGCCTTGCCCTGAACCTTTGCGGCGTCTGGGTCGAGCTGTGAAAGAAAGAAACATCGGGTCGAATGCATGTGGGCAAGCTGAAAGTCCAGAGGCCAGCCATCTTCGGAGGGTTTGACCTTACGGTTTGATTCATTGACTCGTTCAGCGACTGCATTGACGATGCGGCATTGGCGATCCCAGGAATCCAGCAAGGCTTCGGTGACGTTCACACATTAAATATACATCCGTCTACATAAAACTTGCAAGGCAATTTGTGAGAGCTAAACCCTCTTCGCCACGGTGCACGGCAAAACTGCCCGGCGAACAAAGCCCAGCCGATCATAGACCTTCTGTGCAGTCTCGTTATCTGTCTCGGTGTGCAAAAAGGGGATGTCGCCTTGGTTCTGGATGTGGCGAACGAGGTGCATGGTCAGACGGCCCGCGTAGCGCTGGCCACGATGGTCGGGATGAGTACATACTGCGCTGATCTCCTGATAGCCATCGAACGCCATGCGTGTTCCTGCTATCGCGCAAAGCTGCCCATCCTGAAGAATGCCAAAGTAATCGCCCAGCTCGGCGGTGCCCCGTCGGAAGTAAGCCGGATACACCAAGGCGGTGAGCTCCAGCATTAGGTCGATATGCTCCGCGCCAAGCCGCACAGCCTCAGACTCCGGCTCAGCTTCAGCCACCGGCTTGTCCCACACATACTGAAAGACCTCAAACCGCTTCTGGATCGCCCAGCCATCCCATGCTCTCGGAGCTATATTGACCATCCCAACAATGCCATCGGACTCGACCATCTGGAGAAGGCTCGCTTCTGCTTCGTCGGAAGATTCGGGGATTGCGGCAAAGGGAGCAACTTCGGGCGGATATCGCCGCGCCAGTTCGCCTCCCAAAGCCAGGTGCGCATGCTTTGAAGTCAGCGAATACCACAGCGGGTTGTCAAGTCCAGCGCTCACAAAGCGATTATGAAGTCTGGAAGAAGGCATTGTCGGACGCCCACGGATTGGATGCGACGAAACCCGGATTTGTGCAAGCCGTCCATCAAGCATGAGGGTTCGACCGTCTTTCGTGCTCGCTTCGTTTTGCGCTGTTGCGGCAACTTTCCCACTTGCCAGCATTGCTGCACAGACAGATCTGACCGACGACCAAGTGCTTGCCCTGGGATATCCGAACTGGATCAAGCGCGTGCAGCGGCAATCGGGGAATGATCTGGATCAGCTGTCCGCCGCCGAGCGCAAATTCTCAATGGCGATGGTGCGAGAAAACGAGAAGATGATCGCTGAAAGCCCACAGGGAGAAGCCCTCAAAAACGTGCAGATTCTCTTTGCAAACATCACCAAAGGAGCCTGTCGACTGGCGGACTATCAGCATTACGACACCCCTAGAGGCACGCTACTCAACCGGAAGAGCGAGACCCTTGCCGTGCTGACGCTAAATCGTTATATCAAGGGGGAGCCAAACCGCGAGACCATCGTGCAGAGCGAAATTTGGGATGCGTTCCGAAAGGCTGAGGAGACTCACAAGAACAACGCTGGGCAGATTCGAGCGTTCGGCGAGCGGCACGGGGGCTATCCTATCGAGCGCTATCCCATCGAATTTCAAGGGCTGGGTTCGCTGATGACGCTGACACTGAAGGCGGTTTCAAAATCCACGCCTGACCAGAAGCGGCACGTCTTCACCCTTGGCAAGCGGCTGATTGAGCTCACAACCGGACAAGATCCATTGCCTTACACCACAGCAGAGCAACATCCGATGGCAAAATAGGGGCCATGTCCAGCGCTTGGAAAGAGCATCTGCAGTCGAACCGGCAACGGTCCATCGACGAGCTTGTCGAGTTCTTGAAAATTCCGTCCATCTCCACATCGGAAACGAACATCGAAGATGTGCAGAATGCCGCCCGATGGGTAGCCGAACGGATTCGAAAGGCAGGCATCGAGAATGTAGAGATCGCACCGACCGGGCCGCATTCGTGCGTCTACGGAGACTGGATGCATGCGCCGGGAAAGCCGACGATTCTGATCTACGGACACTTTGACGTTCAGCCTGCCGACCCGCTGGAGCTGTGGGACAGTCCGCCGTTCGAGCCAGCGATCAAAGATGGCTGCGTGATCGCTCGCGGGGCGTCGGATATGAAGGGCAATCTCCTGCTCACGATCTATGCGGTCGAGGCGATGCTGGCAACGGTCGGCAGCCTGCCTTTGAATGTGAAGTTTCTCTTCGAAGGTCAGGAGGAGATCGGCAGCCGCGACCTTGGGGCGTATGTCTCCGCTAACCGCGAGAAGCTATCTTGCGATCTGATCCTCACCCCCGACAGTATTCAGTGGGACAACGACCGTCCCGCCATGTGGATGGGCACGAAGGGCTTGTGCGGGTTGCAGATCGACCTGGAAACGGCAAGCCTGGACCTGCATTCGGGGCTCTATGGTGGGGCGGTACCCAACGCACTCCATGCGATGGTACAGCTACTGGACACATTGCGCGATGCCAACGGACAGATCCTGGTCGAAGGATTCTACGACCAGGTCTTGCCCCTAACCGACGAAGAGCGCCAGCGGTTTGGCGCGATCCCGTTCGATGCGGCGCAGTATGCCGACCCACTGGGGGTGGATACGCTGGTAGGTGAGCCGGGATATTCCACCTACCAGCGTGCTTGGGCCAGACCAACGCTGGAGCTGAACGGCGTGTGGGGCGGATACCAAGGCGACGGGGTGAAGACGGTCATTCCTGCGAAGGCGCACGCCAAGATCACCTGTCGGCTGGTGGCGGATCAGGACCCCTCGACCGTGCTCGATTCTCTGGAAGCCCACCTGAAAAAGCATGCTCCCGCAGGCGCAAGGATGACGATCACGCGCCATGCGGCGGTTTGCCGTGCATACCGCTTGCCGCTGGATCACCCAGGAAGCGTTGCTGTGGCAGAAACCCTGACCGGGGTTTATGGAAAGGAGCCGTACTTTGCGCGAATCGGCGGAAGCCTGCCCATCACGGATATGTTCCTGGAGGAGCTCAATGCGTATACGGTGCCGGTCGGGTTTGGGCTGGGAGATGAGAAATTCCACAGCCCGAATGAGTTTATGCGGCTGACGAACTATGCGCGCGGGCAAGAGGTTTACGTGCTGTTGCTGGAAAGGCTGAGCCAGTTGGAGACTGGAACCCTGGGGGCGCGGTAGTGCCTTCTCTTTAAGGGACTCCTACCAACGATCTATCCACATAACCCTCCCTTGACCGGGAGGGACAATGAGTGAAGCGCCTGCCTCAGCAACCCTGGGGAGTTGAGAATGCGTGATCCTTCCCGCAGCCCGTAGCCGCATGCTTTAGCTTGCGCCAAAGAAGCCCCCAACGCCGCACGATCACAGCCCCTCCTAGGGTGGCTCCGCTGAGCAACGCAAGGAAGGGGCCGCGAACGGGGTGAGGGTGTCACTCCCCTTCCTCGTCAATACCGAAGGTTTGATGAGGAGGGGGTAGGGGGTGGAGATGAAGAACCCAACGCAAAGCGTGATCCTTCCCGCAGCCCGTAGCCGCATGCTTTAGCTTGCGCCAAAGAAGCCCCCAACGCCGCACGATCACAGCCCCTCCTAGGGTGGCTCCGCTGAGCAACGCAAGGAAGGGGCCGCGAACGGGGTGAGGGTGTCACTCCCCTTCCTCGTCAATACCGAAGGTTTGATGAGGAGGGGGTAGGGGGTGGAGATGAAGAACCCAACGCAAAGCGTGATCCTTCCCGCAGCCCGTAGCCGCATGCTTTAGCTTGCGCCAAAGAAGCCCCCCAACGCCGCCTACTGCGCCAGGATGACCTCAATCTGCGCCCTCACGGTATCGCCTTCTTCGATCTTCTCCGCCTTCCGCACCGGCACCTTCAGCGGCAGGATATAGCAGCCGTCCTTGGGCCAGAGCGCGGTGTACCAGCGGGTGTTGCCGATGGTGGCGTTGACGGGGATCATGCCCCAGCCGTAAGTGGACAGCCGCTCAATCGCCTTGATCTCCCGCGACAGTTCTTCGGGTATGGCGAGGAAGTACCACGGTGCCGGACCTTTCCAGAAGAAAACTTCAGCGGTGAAGGTGAGGGTCATTGGTGGATAGTCTATCCTCCTGCAGCACAAGCCCCCGCAACCCTGCACCTTTCTCACCCGTACTGAACAGCGTTCAAGGGAACAAAAGATGAACTATCTTGCTCTGCTGATTGCCATCCTCGCCGCTTTCATCCTCCCAACCGCCGCCTCTGCCGAAGAGGGCACCTTCGACTCCAAGGGCGTCAAGATTCGTTACGTCACCGAAGGCAAAGGTGAGGCGGTCGTTCTCATTCACGGCTGGCTGGGCGACTCCAGCATGTGGGGACGCGACGCCAAAGGGGAAACCAAGCTCTCACCCGCCGAAGGGTATCAGGTGATTGCGCTGGACTGTCGCGGGCACGGTAAGAGCGACAAGCCGCACGACAAGGAGAAGTACGGCGCGGAGATGGCGGAAGATGTCGTCCGCCTGCTCGACCATCTCAAGATCAAGAAAGCTCATCTCATCGGCTATTCCATGGGCACCTTCATCGCCGGCAAGGTCGTAGCCGCCCATCCCGAGCGGGTGATCAGCGTCATCTACGGCGGGCAGGCCCCGCTTCTTCCCGGACCAAAATCGACCGAACCCGGCGAAGTGGAGATGTTCGCCAAGGCCGTCGAAGACGGAAAAGGCATGGGACCGTATCTCATCGCCTATGCCCCGCAAGGCAGCAAACTGACGCTGGAGCAGGCAAACAGCATCGCCGACTACCTCTACAAAGGCAAAGATCTGAAGGCGTTTGCGGCAGCGGGCCTCAGCTTTGGGCAGCTCGAAGTCAACCTGGAAGACTTGATCAAGGCAAAAGTTCCGAGCCTGTTCATCCACGGATCAAAGGAACCCGCGAGTACGAAAGACCGCGCAGAGAAGATTCGCAAAGCCATCGGTGCAGAATTGAAGGTGATCGAAGGCGCAGACCACATGACCACCCTCTCAAGCCCCGTCTTTGGCCAGACGATCATGGAGTTCTTGAAAACGCACAAAGGGGGAGGATAGCCGCACCCCAACGCCTGATCGTGCTACGATCTCTCCATGACGGATATGGAGCTGCTTTGGCAGTCGCTCGATCAGGCGATTTGGGAGATGGGAGAGGCGTTTAAGGACCTGCCCGATGAAGACGTTTGGACGCGGGCCGATGAACGATTGCTCAGCGTGGGCGAACTTGCCGCGCATGTGGGCTTTGGAGAATCCGACTCATTCATGGACGAGGACTTTGACAGTCCGTTCGTTCTCGATTCGGCAAGCTACTACACAACCACGGTCGAAGAGCCGTTTGAGCTGCCGATGACCGCCGAGGAGGTTTACGCAGAAATCCAGCGCATCCATGAAGCCTGCAAGGAAGCTTTCCTGGCAAACCCTGCCAGCTTCGACGAACCCAATCCCCACCGAGAGGGCTGGACCTGGGGCTACACCTTGCAGTATCAGGCGTTCCACATTGCGTATCACACAGGCCAGATCTACTCCGTCCGACATCTGCTGGGACACGAAACGACCGACAACTGAATCTTCCTCATTGAGCGGCTTTGGCCTTTTGAGGCTGATTGCCATACTTTGCCCGCAAACGCTTCCGCTCTTCCGTATAGTCGATGTACTTGAGTCCAGGGGCTTGAAACGGCTTAAAGGTGCCTTCGGAGAAGGAGGCCGGATAGTCGTAATAATCCCGCTTCCAGATCGTGCCGTCGGCGGCAAGAATCTCTCGCTTTAAGGGGAGCCTGGTGGCTGGGTCGATCCAGAGCTTCGTGGCACCTTCGGCGAGAGAATAATAGTCGCATTTGCGACCGCTCAGCAACACGCCAGTTCGCTTCTCAATTTTGCGCCCTCGATAGTACTTGCTGTTCAGATACGAGTCGATAGACTGGATTCCAAAGTCCCCTGAGTCTGCCTTTTCAAAGCTGGCCCAGGGTTTGCTGTCGGTAGAAAGCGCAGCGTTGTAGTGATACTGGAGCTTTCCGTCGAATACCCTCACCACCATCAGAGTCCCATCTTGTGTGTACTGGCGATAAGCCTGTCGTTCGTGGTCAAACCAGAATTCCATAATGATGGCTGGCTTGTTGTCCACTCCGTAAAGAATCGACCTCTGATGCATCGTCTTCTGCCGCTGCTGTGCCGACCCGATCGCCTTCAGATCGCTGGCATAGGCGTTTGTGGTCATGATCGAGCTGATGAGGAGAACTGCTGCGACAGCGGCGGCTACCGATCCAACACCCAGCGACCACTTGAGCGGCTTCCAGCCTTTCGCGGCAGGCGGTGCCTGCATGGCGCGAATAGCATCGCCAAGCTTGGAGCGAGACTCCGCTGGGCGGCGCAGTCCTTCTAACTCTCGTTCGATCAATTCATCCGTTGGATGCTGAGAATTCATCTTTGATCACCGTTTGCTTTCCTTCAAGCTGGATGCGCAGGTTTTGGCGCGCATAAAAGACTCTTGCCTTGGCCGTACCCGCCGGAACGCCGAGCACATGGGCCACTTCATTCATTGAAAGCTGCTCCACCTCGAACAGCACAAAGGCCTCGCGCTGTTTGTCGGGAAGGCTCTGCATCGCATTCATCAGGATGTGTCCCGCTTCAAAGGCTTCGATATCTGAATCCGTCGCTGGGCGATCCAAGTCGATGAGCGGCAGGGTCTTCCGTTTGCGCCTCCACTGTCGATACTCGTTGAATGCAATCTTGTGAATCCACGTTCGGAGCGTGGAATGCCCTCGATAGCTGCCGATCTTTTGGCGAGCAGCGATGAACGTCTCCTGTGCGATGTCCTCTGCATCTTCCAGCTGACCCGTGAGCCGCACAGCAAGCCGGAGCACAGCGGGATAATGTTCGCGTACGAACGCTTCCGCAACATCCGCGTCACCCTTTCCTATCGCTCTCGCCTGTTCCAGTTCGGTCATGTCGTCGATAAACCTGGAGGTTAGATGCATTCCGGGTTGAATTGGTTGAAATGATTTGAGATACCGAGGCTATTGTCCATCGGCATTCTTAAACTTCTCCCGTGTGTCGTCGATGTACTTCCTAATGTTGTCGCGATACAGAGCTGGCTCGTAGATGCTCAGCTTGGAAGCCGCCTTCGCAATCCACTGGTTCGCACCTGCCTTATCGCCCGTATGGAACAGGACCCTGGCATGGTAGGCAAAGATGATCGCCTGTGTGCCTGGCTTCGCACGGTTTGCGTTCTTCAGAGACACCTCAACAAGGGCCTTTGCGGCTTTCTTGTTGCCCTGCATCCTGGGAGCCATAAAGACGGCTGATCCTCCAATCATGTTGACATCGTCTTTGCTGTCGGTGTTTGCCCGTTTCCGCAGGAAGGCGACAGCGGTCTCCGGGTGTGCCTTGCTGAGAGGATCGAGGATGGTGGTCAGCAGCTGGGGGTTGGGGTGTTGCGCACTGGCAATGCTGGCCTTGTATGCCTTTTCAATAGCGTTGAGATCGCCTGAGTTCGCTACTTTGATAAGCGCTTGTTTCTTCGCCAGTTCGTCGAACTGCGGCTTCATATAAGCTTCGTACTCTTTCTTGTAAGCCTTCTTATCGAACTTCCCTTCGGTAACTTGCATCACCGCTTTGTCCAGCCCCATTGCCGGATGTCCGATCCATGCCAGCGTGCCTTCTTGGTCCACGATGAATGCGCATGGAATGCCGCCTTGCCCCGCCGCTGTCAGCCAGGTTTTTGCCATCGTGTTCGTCGCATCGTCGAGAACAACGCTGTAGCGCAGCTTGTCGGAGTTCTCGTTCACCCATTTCGTGATACGGTCTACGTGTGTCTTGCTCCCAGGCTTGAACTCCGTTCCTGGGCTTCGATCCAGTACATTGACACTGACAAACTCTGCCTTGCCCTTCATCTTGTCGGCAAGGTCGCTCAAATGCGGCATGGCCTGAATACACGGCCCGCACCAGGTCGCCCAAAACTCGACGACGTATACTTTGCCCTTTTCGATTTTGAAGGGAGCGCCTTTCACCCAGGCCTCAACTTTGAGCGCGGGGGCCGGATCGCCGATGGTGAGGCGCTTCGTACTCTGAGCGCAGAGCTGGGTGCAAAGCCCGAAAGCAAAGGTGAGAGCGAGGACGGCCCTAGCGGCCGAATGGTTATCTTTCATGTCATCGATCCTGTTCTATAGCCAGAACGGAAGGTTAGATGCAGGAAAGTCGGGATTGGTTGATCCCAAGCCAGCCAAACATTGAAACTCAATGATAAGTGTCTCCCGCAGCATGCCAATTGCTAGGTTTTGGGCTTCGTGTTGCCGCCTCTAATCGAACATGATAGGATGACTTTGCGGGAGAATGCTATGACTTTCTTGAGCCGGGCTATCTGTATTTCTTTGGTATCCGCATCAGCGGCGCTTTCGAACGCTGTGGAGATCAGTTCATATCTTACGGGGTGTTTCTTCGCAGACGGTACAGTCAGCAACAGTCCGGGCTTTCAGAACCACGCTGTCGGCAATACCTTTAGCGGTTCAACGCCCATCCCAGAGCGAAGAAATTTCTTCTTGTTCGACGTTTCAGGGGCATCGTCACCCATCCTTTCTGCGAAGCTTAAGCTTTATGTTCCCAAATTCCCGCCGGACGGTGGATTTGGATATATCAGCGCTGATCCTACAGAAGACTATCTCGTCACCTCGACGCCATTCACTCCCGATGAGATCGCGACCGCTGGCATTCCTCCCGCGGTCGCATCGGCGATGTGGGGGTCATTTGGCATGGGTTCGCCCTACGGTCTGACAACCGCTTCCATTGATTCTATGGGGACCGACTTGGTGATCCCGTTAAGCGGAGCCGCGCTCATCAAGCTCAACGAGGCACGGCTGGGATCAGGAAAGTGGGCCGCGACCGGTCGTCTTACAACGCTGGCCGGCCACAGCCCGCTTACAGATCAGCTCTTGTTCTCCTTTACTGACCCGACAGGAGCAGTGGCCCCTGCAACAGCATTCCCAAGACTGGAATACACCGTAGTCCCTGAGCCGACTTGTCTAGCGGCTCTCGGCATAGGTGTCCTTGCTTTCGCTCGCAAGCGAAGAACTCGCACTGTTGGCAAGCAAGATCAAGTGGATTAGGATATTCAGCCGGGCTTGTTCCTTAATGAAACTGCCGAACTTCCACGGGAGCTCGGCACGCGATCACGGCCTTGCGCCCCCACTCCACCGCCTCCTCCATGCTCTCAGCCTCCAGAACCCAAAAGCCGCCGATGTGCTCTTTGGTCTCCAGGTACGGCCCATCAGTGACGACCACCTTTCCTCCGCCTTGGGCTCGCAAGGACTTCGCTTTGCTCGCGAGATGCAGGCCGCCGACAAAGAGCCTGATCCCTTTGGCAACCATCTCGTCGTTCAGCTCATCGATGGCGCGGTGCATGGCCTCGTCTTCAACAGTCGGGTCGTAATTGTCAGGGTGGTGTATAGCAACTAAGAATCTCATGATTTCTCCTTCTTGCGGTCTTCCGGCAGGCAATCGCTCTGCCTTCACATATAGCCGAACCAACCGACAAGAATTCGACAAATCCACAAAAAAGAATTCGCCGACTGCGTTGAACTCATAGACTTTGGTCGACTCACGGACACAGTCGGATGTGCGGAGACTCGTGGTCGGCAAGTCGGCGAGTCAGGCCGCCGACGGTATCCGGCTTGCGGTTCCACTTGCCTCCCCGTTCCCAATCGGCAGTATCTTTCAGGGCGAGCCACACCTGCCGATCTTCAATAAACTTCTGTATGTGAACATCCCAATCCACGGAGGCATAGTTCGCGTGATCAAACTGCCGCCATGGGTGGAGGATCTTCACGCTAGGCGCATCAAGAATCAGGAAGCTGTTCACGATACTGAACCATTGCTCCTGACAGGCTCTTAGATGAGCAAGCGTTCTGTGCCTCGAATGCTCACACCGCAGAGCGTCGATACGCGGTTCATCCCGCTCCCAACTCTTGATCGTCTCCAAATTCTCCTGGAGACGCACGAAAAGCTCTTGCCATTCGATGGCATTCACAGCAGGATTATAGAGGAGATGCGAGGGCCAGACCAGAGCAAGAATTCCGCAGCGTGTTCATAATCCACCAAGAACAGGATCGCAAACATGGAGAATCTAATCGAATCGTGCAAAGAGAGCGCCGTTCAAAACATGGAGATATTCCTCAGGAACTTCTCCCACGTGCCCGACGACAAGCTGACCTGGACTCCCACACCGACAGCAAAGAGCGTTTTGCGCATCGCAGCGCATACCGCCCTTTACATGGGACGGTTTGCCAAGATGATCCGAGAAAAACAGGTGCCGCAAGTGGACAGCTTGGAGGCGTGGCTGTCCGAAAGGAATTCCGAAGAAGAGGCGATCACAAGCCGTACACAGGTTGAAGAGGCGTTCCGCAAAGGTATCGAAGAGGTCAAGGAAGCTCTGGACTCCCTGACGCCAGAAGATACAGCTATGTCCCTGGATTCTGGTCAGGGATGGTCCATGCCGATGAAGTTCTTGATGCAACTTCCGGGCTGGCATACAACGCTCCACATTGGACAGATCGACTTCCTTCAAACCTGCTGGGGCGACCAAGAAGTGTATGTTTGAACGGAGTCGACATTCATTGGAAACATGCAAAGAAAGCGTCAAGAAATGAACATAATTGGAGACCAGACTTATCGCTTGGCATGACCGCTTTGCTGGAGTTCGCCCATGACCGCACAACAGATCATTTCCGAGATTGAACCGCTTGGCACCGAGGGCTACCGCCGCATCCTGCGCAACCACGGCATCACAGGGCCGCTCTTCGGCGTGAAGATTGAGGAGCTTAAGAAGTATGAGAAGGCGATCAAGAAGGACTACCAGCTCGCCCTCGATCTCTACGACACCGGCGTCTACGATGCGATGTACCTGGCTGGACTGATCGCCGACGAAGCCAAGATGACCAAGGATGATCTGTGCGGCTGGCTCGAAAAAGCCACCAGCGACGCCGTAGCCGAATTCGCGGTCGCCTGGGTAGCCGCCGACGGCCCCCACGGTTGGGAGCTTGCTCAGGAGTGGATTGAATCGACCGATGAAAAAGTCGCCGTGGCAGGCTGGGGAACGCTGTCGAGTCTGGTTGCAGTGAAAGCCGACGACGAACTGGACATCCCTGCTTTGAGGAAGCTGCTGGAGCGTGTCAAAAGCAGCATTCATGACGCCCCGAACAGAGTGCGCTACAAGATGAACGGGTTTGTCATCGCACTCGGAAGCTATGTAGACGAACTCACCGACGAGGCTCTGCGAGCAGGAGAAGAGATTGGCAAAGTCAGCGTCTACATGGGCAACACAGACTGCAAGGTTCCTTTCTCACCCGACTACATCCGCAAAGTCGCCGACAAAGGCCGCATCGGCAAAAAGCGCAAATCGGCAAGATGCTAGGCTCCAAATGCTCGCCTAGGGCTTATTTGCCCTGAAGCTCAAACCGATATCGCATCGCTTCACGAAGGACATCAAGACTGATGTCCTTCATCGACTTAAACTTGATGCAGTATCCCGTCACGCTCGCCTTGCCGATCGTTTCTCCGAACGTCTTGGCTAAGTAAGTCCTGTCATCCAGACCCATGATATAGACCGAAATCCCAGCCGTATTCGCGCTCAGGCCGACTTCAAAGAACTCTTTCGTGGACCCGTCGGCATATTTGATGGTGTAGCACCCGTAACCGATATTCGGGTTAGAAACGACCTTGCCTTCACTGTTCTTGCCATCCGCAAACCACAGCCTGCATCCTGGCGATACCCCAAGCGCGAGCTCATGCAACGCCTGTATCTCGCTTCGCTTTGGCTCGGGGTGGCTGTCGATATATGCTTGGATCTGCTCCTCGATGTTCATGGCTTTTTCCTGCTTGCCGACCCTCGGGAGACTATTAGCTTCCCTCGCGCTTGTACTCAAACCGCCGAGGCGTGCCGCCTTTCATAAAGCCAATCGTCGCAGTTAGGGCACCACCGTCCGCCAGTTCATAAATGATGCGCTTGGGATAGTCGTGGCGCGGGTTGTCGAACACGGCGCGCTTCGCGCTCAGCTCGGTACACACAAACTCCGTCGGCGGTGCGCCGTTGGGCTGGGCAACGTAAACCAGCCCACCCTCTCGCTCCACGATGCGCAAGAATTCAAACGCGGACATCTTGTCACGGTTTACCGTGCGCGATGTGGCAAGCATTGCGCCCCCCTTCGGCGGGCTCCATCGTTCCTCGAACGAGATCGCGCCGCCAGTGCCCCGTGTGCCGGACCAGACGCCAGAAAGCCACGCAATATCCCCGATCACGACCTTTGCCGGGGTAGGCATCGGAATATCTTGAGGACGAAGGTAGAGCCCGACTGACGAATACTCCTTGGGAGAACCAAGGTTCGAGCGAACGATCAGTCCGTCCTTCGTCATGCGAAACTCCCTTCGAATCAAGCCCTCAGGCGTACCGCCCGCAGCGCGTACGAATTCGATCTCATACGAGAATGCACCGTCCTTCCATCCTCCACGATAACGGGCGAACGCTCCTTCGGTCGTCCCAGGCACCTCGGTCGCTGTACCGTCCAAAGCAACCTTTACTTCTCGGCGCTGTCCGCCATGCCCACTGACCAGAATGACTGCGGCATCTTCGACACGGAACGCAAACTTCGAGCCCATGGGTGGCGTCAGCTGCTCAAGCGACCGCCCCTCGGTGCGATCCTCCACAAAAACCCATTCACCGTCCAAAGCACGCAGGTCGGCAGCCTGGGGCGTGCCCGACGTCTGAAACACTTTTCCTGGGCTTGAAAGGGGCACCGCCAGCAAGAGCATGGCGAACGCAGGAGCAGACAGAGCGCGCAAGCGTCTGGCTGTGCGCGCGTTCGAGTTGGGATTAGCGAAGCGTAGAAACATGGTCATCGCCCTCATCAGCGTATTCACCCGCAATCTACCTGGAAGCAAGCCACCCAAGGCACGCCTGACTGGGAAAGGTCGCCGCTATTGTCTAGGTGAGGCTGATAGCTTCACGGCCGAAGCCAACTTGGGTTTACGGTTCATCTGCTCGGAACTCGTACGGAGAAGTTCTACTGAACTGTAAAGCGAGCGTTGAGAGAGTTGGTACTCCGGACGGGATTCGAACCCGCGATCTTCGCCGTGAGAGGGCGATGTCCTGAACCGCTAGACGACCGGAGCACGCAGGTTCAAAAAGATACCCGAACCCGCAGGATTTGTCTATCCCTTGGGTCGGGGTTGGGTCTATCAGGCGCACGTGGTTTCACACTTCAACAGCGTCAGGGTCGGATCTTCATCGGCTTGAATGTCCACGCCCGCGACAGCGGCACTTGGTCGCGGCTGTGCTGTCCCGTCTCCGCCACTCCCGGAGGCAGAACATTGCGTCCAAAAGGATTCGCCCCCATCTCAATCACCTGGATGTATGTGCCCCGATCGCGATACGGCACCGGCGCCTCGCCTGAATAAGCGATCGTCTGAGCAGCGAAAGTCCACGCCAGCATGTTCTCACCGCGAGCTTTCACCAGCGCATCCACCGTGCGCTCAAGGGCCGCCGCAACGACCTCGCTCGGCTTTTTCCCAGCCAGGAAGCTGTACTTGGTCTTCCCTTCCAAAGCGTTCAGGATGAGGCTCGGCTGGATGGCTTGCGAGAAGAGATCAGGCTGAACCATCGTGCCGACGTGCGGCGCAAACAGCTCCATACGCAGGCTGCCGATGAGGCTGGTATAGATCGTTGCCCCCACCGAATCCTGCAACGCCCAGCCATCCCAGTTCATCAGCTGAACGGCGGCCTGAGCCTCTGCGCCTTCCAGCTTCACACCCTTCAGTGCCGATTTCACAAACGCCAGCAGATACTTCTCATCGGCATGCCTGCGAGCGATAGTCCATGCTGCCATCTCCACATCTTCTCGACCGATCTTAGGCTTCTCAAGCGCCCCCGCAAGCTCCCAAACGCGGAAGATTCGGCCCCAAACCGGAGTATCCAGATTCGGCCACCAGTCCACTGGCTTGTTGTTCCAGTTGAACAAGAGCCCCGACTTGGGATTGTTCACATGCGGCATTTGACGATACGGCACCACCCCCTTCCAATCGAACTTCGGATCGCCAGGGGTTGGGAAGCGTGGATCGAGCCCCGTCGCACGAATCGGCACAAGGCCAACATAGCGATAGCCGATGTCGCCGCTGGGCATCGCAAAGAGGCAGTTGAAATTGACGGTTGCCTTTGCCAAGGCGTCGTCCATATCTGTGGCATTTCGTGCTCGATAGACCCCAAAGACAGCATCCAGCGACCGAAGCTCCTTCATCCATGCTGCCGACCTTCGCACAAACATCGTCTTGGTGCCTTTGCTGTCAAGGATCACCGGACCAAGATGGCTTCGTTCCTGAACGATCTTCTCAGATGCAGCACCCTTCACTTTAAGCTCCCGCTCCACGCGCTGGACAGGCATCTTCTGAGCGCCATAGGTGTAATTGTCTGCGTCAGGGCGATTCAGCACCACCAAATCATCTGTATCGGCGACTCCGCTCGTTAGCCCCCAAGCCACCCGTGGGGTGTAACCAATCACCACGCCAGGAACGCCCGGAACGTCCATTCCCGCCGCGCTAAAGCCAGGGGTGGCGATAGACATCTCATGCACGATAGAGGGGTCTGTAAAGCCCATCTGCGGCGCGGAGAGAAGCAGCGCATTGCCAGAGGCTGACCGCTCCTTGCTCACCGCAATGGCGTAGCTGCCCATCTTGTAGGGGACGCCGCGCTCTTCCGCTGCCAAGGTGGAGGATTCTCTCATCTCCAGCCGGAAGCCAGGCAACAGCTCAAAAAGATTGACCTTGGGCATCGAAGCAAGCTGCTTTTCCGTGTCCTGACGGGTAAAGCTTGCCAGCACAGGACGTTCCGTTCCGCCCTCCCCCGCCGCAATCGTCGTGGGTGCCCCAGGATCGTTCTGCCACATAAAGTCGTCCAGCACGTCCAGATGCTTCTCTTTGCAAGGCTGAGTCTGCATGTAAAGGTACATGCCCAATCCCCGAATCTCGCCCGCCCCAAAACGCCCGAACTGCTGAAAGAGTCGAATGCAGATTGCCGCCGAGTCCAGCGGACTCCACGGCTCAGGGCTCAGGCCATTGTCCGCATACCCTTTCGGCAGCTTTCCGTCTTGCTTAGCCTTGTCGATATAGGCATTGACACCCTTGGCATACTGGGTGATGGCGCGGCGCGCGTCGTCGCTCAGTGCGTCGATCTGCTGCTGAAGCTCTGTGTCCGTATAGCCCACCTTCAGGATTTCTCGATCAGAAGCGGCAAACCGTGAGCCAAAGGCTTCGGCCATCTTGCCCCGCGCAAGCCGTCGGCTGTTTTCCATCTGCCACAGCCGATCCTCCGCGACAGCATAGCCCGCATAGTAGAAGGCTTCGTCGAAGGAGCCAGCATAGATTTGAGGCACGCCGTAAGCATCGCGCTCGATGGGCGACGGAGTTTGAGCAGTGCCCTGGGCAAGGGCTAAAGCAAAAAGAACGTGAAGCATCAGCTACACGTTCTCCAAAACTGTATGAAGTTCCTTTAAGGTCCTATGGCAGGAAGTTTCGTCGACCGCCTCCAAGCGCTTTGCGGTTAATGAAGGAGTAAAGGATGAGGCCGATTCCTCCGACGATCGCGATGGGTACCAGCAACCCCAGCAGACTCTTGGCGATCGAAATCACCAAACCAGCGGCGATGGCTCCAAAAACCAGAATCAAACCCAGTTTAAGACTTCCCGACATCTGTTTCACCTCAATTCGGAACGGAGCCCACTTCGCTGTTCAAGCTCCGACCGAAGGATAATCCACTTTACAGCAGTTATCGGGAATCGGTTGGACTGGCATTTGAAGTGGGGACCTTGGTCCTCGATTACTAAGACGATATGAACTCAATTCGAGTCTAAAACCTGAGCATATTGGCCCTGGTGGTAGGCTAAAGATATGCCGCTTCCAGTCTACAGAGCCAGGCCCTTCGACCCTGCTGACGACTCTGCACTGCGCATCAATCCCGAGCTTGTCATCGACTGGCTTGTCAAATTCCTAAAGGATGAGTGCATCCAGCGAAGGGGCATTCACAAGGCTGTGATCGGTCTTTCGGGAGGCGTTGACTCTGCTGTCACAACCTATCTCTGCGCCCGGGCATTCGGAGCTGAAAACACGCATGTCATTAGGATGCCTTACAAAATTTCGTCGAGCGAATCGCTCACCCATGCTCAGCTGATCATCGACGATCTCAATCTGCCCGCTCAGACTTTCGACATCACCGCGATGGTCGATGGCTACCTTCAATTCCAAGGCGATGCAGATGCCACACGGATCGGAAATGTCTGTGCCCGATCCAGAATGATTGTCCTCTTCGATCAGTCGGCTGAGCTAAAGGGTCTTCCTATCGGGACTGGCAACAAGACAGAGCGGCTCTTTGGCTACTACACCTGGCACGCCGACGATGCTCCACCGATCAATCCATTAGGAGACCTGTTTAAAACGCAAGTCTGGCAGATCGCAGAAGCCCTTGGAGTGCCCGAGGTCATTGTCCAGAAAGCGCCTTCAGCGGACCTGGTTAAGGGGCAGACCGACGAGTCCGATTTCGGCATCTCCTACCCCCGGGCCGACCGCATTCTCCACTACCTTACACTGGGGTATCCGGCTGAGAAGCTTATCGAAATGGGCTTTGCTGAAGCTGATTTGAAGCTTGTATATCGCAAAGTGCAATCGACACATTGGAAGCGTCGACTGCCCACCGTCGCCATGATGAGCGCCAGCGCAATCGGCGAATACTATCTTCGTCCAGTTGACTACAGATAAAGAAAGAGGCCGAAGCTTAAGCGCTCCGACCTCTCCAAGCGTTAGGACACCTAGCGGTTCAGATCTTTCGTCGTCGGCGTGCAGCCAGCGCAAGTGCGCCAGCGCCAAGGATCGCCATAGTCGCGGGTTCTGGCACAGGGCTAACCTCTACACGGAAAGTATTTCGACTGCCCGTAAAGAAGTTGTAGTTAGTACCGTCCGAACTGATGGTGTGAGGGCCGGTATCCCCGATATTATTGTTGTTCCATGCTTGCCATGCGTCAGAGGCAGACTCAGCAACAAGCCAGTAGTCGTTACCCATCACGAGCGTCGCTGCTGGATTCGTATTGTTGATGGTAAAGGTAAGGCCCGAACCAAATCCCGGCATGCCTGTGACAACCCACGATGCCATCAGCGAGCCGAACGACGTGGGCGTTCCGCTATAAAGTCTAAATGTCGCAGAGTTTGTGCCTGTGACGTGACCATAGGCAAGCGTGATCGTCGAAACCTGACCGGATGCGAGAGAGTTGAAACCCTCCCCTTGAATTAGGTAGCCAACCGGACCAGTGGGTCCACCAATGGTTCCGCCAGATCCAGTGTTGAAGCTATCGCCAGGACCAAAATTATTGAAGGCAATCGCCGCATTCGCGGTCGGAATCACAGCGACCATTGCGGCAAGCGCGAGCAATCTGAATTTCATGAGTTCTCCTCCGGGATAATGCGCAACCAACCCACGCGCCGTTCCCTTAGAAAACAATAATCCAAAAATGTAACTTTTTCAAGCTACGTTCTACAAAAAACGCTATCAGCCAGTATTTCTGACAGGAGAATTACTGCTTAATCATGCCGTCAAGCTCTTCATCAGTCGCTTTCTCAAGCTCAGCAAACCGCTTGTCCAGTTCCTCCAAGTGGAACTTGCGCATCTCTCGTCGTAAACGTCCCTGGATAAACCGGATCTTGTCTTCGCGCGTCTCGCAAATCAGGCGTGGAACCTCTACCGGCTTTGAGTCCTTGATCGCGACCATCGTGACCCTCGCCGTATTGGTGTGGCGGCGAAATCCTTTGAGCACGTTGTCCGCATAAATCTCCAGCGTGATTTCCATGGAAGTGCGGCCGACAAAGCTGACGAATCCCACAACCTCAACCAGCTCACCCACTTCAATGGGCTCATGAAAATCCACTCGATCAAAGCTGGCGGTCACCGTCAAGTTCTCCGCAAATCGAGAGGAGACGGCATAGGCGGTCAGGTCGATCATCGAGAGGATCACGCCGCCGAATACCTTTCCGTGGAAGTTGGCGTCATTGGGCTGCATCACTTGAGCCGTGCTGACCCGAGTTTCCGAAACACGCTTGCCGGTCATGCGTGTCTCACAATCTCACTGAATTCGTGTGGATCAAGACTAGCCCCGCCCACCAGACCACCGTCGATGTTTGGCTGGTGGAACAGCTCTTTTGAATTCGAGGCCTTTACACTGCCGCCATAGAGCACGCGAGCGCTGTCGGCAATCTCTTCGCCCAGCAGGCTGTTAAGCTGGTCACGGATCATGCCGCAAACCCTGTTGGCTTCGTCAGAGTCGCAAGTCTTTCCTGTTCCAATGGCCCACACCGGCTCGTAAGCAACACTCAGCTTCATCAGTTCGGCAGGCTCAATGCCTTCCAAGGCTCCCACCAGCTGCGCTCTGACGATCTCATCCGTCTTTCCAGCTTCCCTCTCAGCCAGCGTTTCACCTACACAAAGGATGGGTGCAATGTCGTGGTAGATGAGCGTTCGAATTTTAAGGTTGATCGTATGATCCGTTTCAGCAAAGAACGAAAGAGTTTCAGGGGTTACTTCCAGCTTTCCAAACTTGCCTCGTGTTTCGCTGTGACCCACAATGCAGAAGGAAGCCCCCGCTTCGGCAATCTGAGTCACACTGACCTGGCCGGTAAAGGCTCCTTTCTCCATCCAGAAAGCGTCCTGCGCCCCCAAGGCGACATGCGATTTTCGGACGAGCTGAAAGATGCTGTGCAAGGCCGTAGCCGGAGGACAGATCACCACGTCGACCATGTGTCGCAGCTCGACAGCATCTATGAACGCTTCGACAGCGGCACAGGCCTCTGCGATCGTCATATTCATCTTCCAGTTGCCAGCAACGAGCTTTCTGCGCATAGGTCACCTATCAGTCTTAGGAGACTTAAGTTCGCTCTCGAACTCAAGTCTCCTGCTACATTTGAGTGCGTGAGGGATACGAGCGTTACGCCTTGATGATGGTCGGCTCGACCTTGATCTCAACCTTTCCTCGAACAGCATTGGTGATGATGCAGTAGGCATCAGCCTTGTGCGCCATATCTTCAGCGGCAGCAACATCGGCATCGCTTGCCGATGCATCCAGTGTGATCGTGGGTCGAATCGTGATGGTTTTGTAGGTGAACTGCATTCCCGCCTGTTCGACCTCACCGACCGCCTTTGCCTCAAGACCCTTGTAAGCAAGCTTGCGGTTGGTAGCAATGATGCCAAAGGTGATGCTGTAGCAAGCGGCGACTGCGCTGCACAGCAACTCTTCTGGATTGGTGCCCTTGCCAGGGCCCTGAAACTCTTCAGGAACGCTGATTGGGCTGGCAACGCCGCTTCGGTCGCCGGTAACGGTGCCTTCGCCGTCGCGTCCGCCGGTCCACTGAACAGTCACGGGATACTCATGCATGTGAGCCATGTGCTGAGTTTACCGGCGGGCGCGAAAGCCTAAAGCGCGAGCGTTACCAAGTCCTCAGACGATTCCTGCGTCCTTCCATCCTCGAATCAGTTCGTCGCTTGCTTCAAAGTGCATGGAGTCTTCGGTGGGAAACTCAGCGCCCCAGTAGCATTTCTCCGCGTGGAAATAGCCGTACAGAGCCAATAGCCCCCGCAGGCACATATTGTCGCCCTGCTTATCCAAGATGCCCCCGATCTTGATATCGACCGCCGTGCCCCACGAGTGGTTGGAAAAGTTCTTCGACGGCGGTCCCGAGGTTTTCCGTACGCGTCGACAGCACAAGCCTCCCGCGCTTCCAAGCAGATTGTAGAGCTGAGGGTCGTTCTCCTTCACGCGCGCAAAGACGCGTGTGAGCACATCGAGAAACGGTTTGATCGCCGTCACACGAAACGGCCCCACATCGCGCGTCTCCAAGAGCTTCTTCAGCTTGGGATTCGTAACATCGGCGCAGTCGTTGGTCAATGTTTCGCGCGGGCGTCCGAGCACGCTAAGCATCGTCGATTGCTTGGCGGATGTCAGACCCGAATTGATGGAGTCTGGATGCGGCTTTTGAATCCGTTCTAGATAGTCAGGCATGTTCGCTTCTCCCCTTTGGAGATAGCGCAAGCCTAACGAAAAAGCCCACAAAGTTCAAGAACCTTGTGGGCTTATTTGATGGACTTGTCGATTAATCGTTGACTTGAACCATTTCGTAGGCTTCGATGACATCGCCTTCCTGGAACGCTTCCCATCCGTCAAAGGTAATGCCGCATTCCTGACCCATCGTCATCTCGCGGACGTCGTCCTTGAAGTGCTTGAGTGAGTCGATCTTGCCTGCAAAGACCTCATCTTTGCCGCGCGTAACGCGGCAGAGGCAGTTCCTGACGACCTTGCCGTCCGTCACATAACAGCCGGCGATGATGCCCTTGCGTCCAAACTGGAATCGAACTCGAATCTCAACCGTGCCAAGATACTGCTCTTCGAACTTGGGTTCGAGCATGCCCTTGACGGCCTTTTCAATATCTTCGATGAGTTCGTAAATAATGCGGTACGTTCGGATTTCAACGCCCTTTCGCTCGGCTTCCGTCTTGGCGTTGCCTTCCGGCTTGACGTTGAATCCGACCACAATCGCGTTTGCCGCGCTGCCGAGCAGGATGTCACTCTCGGTCACACCGCCAACGCCCGAGTGAATCACCTTGACGTTGACTTCGTCATTCTCAATCTTCTCGATCAAGCCCTTCACGGCTTCAACAGAGCCTTGAACGTCGGCCTTGACAACCAGGTTCAAATCCTTCGTGCCGTCATCCGTAAGTCGAGACTTCAGGTTCTGAAGCGTCAGACCTCGCGACGGAACCTGGAGCGACTTGACGCGTGCCTCGTCAGACCGCTTCTCCGCGATCTCGCGAGCCGTTCTCTCATCCTCGCAGAACTGGATATGGTCGCCAGCTGCAGGAACATCGTTCAGGCCGAGAATCTCCACCGGTGTCGACGGGCCAGCCTCGGTGATGCGCTCACCGCGATAGTCGGTCATCGCCTTCAGTCGCCCAAAGGTATTGCCGACCACGATGCTGTCGCTCACTTTCAGCGTTCCGTTCTGAATCAGGAGGGTAGCCACCGGGCCGCGACCCTTCTCCAGCTTGGCTTCAACGACAACGCCCTCAAGGTCTCCCTTGGGGTCAGCCTGCAGCTGCATCACGCCTGCCTGAAGCAGGATGATCTCCAAAAGCTCAGGAACGCCCTGGCCTGTATGAGCGGAAACGGGGCAAACCGGGACCTGACCGCCAAACGCTTCAGGGATCACTTCGTGCTCGGTAAGCTGCATCGTTACGCGGTCTGCGTTGGCTTCGGGCCTGTCAATCTTGTTGACGGCAACGATCATCGGAACGCCAGCGTTCTTGATGTGGCTGATCGCTTCGATGGTCTGCGGCATGATGCCGTCGTCCGCGGCAACCACCAGGATCGCAATATCGGTGACCTGGGCTCCGCGAGCGCGCATCGCCGTAAAGGCTGCGTGGCCCGGAGTATCCAGGAAGGTGATCTTTCCTTCAGGAAGCTCGACCTGATAGGCGCCGATGTGCTGAGTGATGCCACCATGCTCCTTGTCGGCGACGTTCGCTTTGCGAATGTAGTCGAGAAGCGAAGTCTTGCCATGGTCGACGTGACCCATGATCGTGACGACCGGAGGTCTGAGCTGCAATCCGCCCGACTTCTTCGCGCCGCTGCCAGCGGCTGAAGCGGGCTTCGGCTTGGGAGCATCGCCCCAAACCACGGCACACCCAAACTCCTTGGCCAGACGTTCTGCGTCTTCCGGCTTGAGCGTGGTCGTCAGCGTCGCCATAACCTTGAGCTTGAGCATCAAGGTCTTCTGGATCTCCGGCTGAGGAACGCCAAGGGCAGCCGCAATATCGCGCGGCGTGCGGTTCGGCTGGAGAACCAGCGGCGAATCCTTGGGCAGTTCCTTGATCGCCTCCTTGATCAATTCGACTTCATCGGCTTCGGCCTCGAACACGACACCGTCGTGCGCGACGCCAAGGTCATGGAGGGCGCCGTACACTTGACCGGGTTTAAGTCCGGCGTTCTTGGCCAAATCCGCGATGGTAACCTGCATTCCTTCCTTCTTTACCTGAGTTTGCATCTTAAAATCTCTTCGAGGTCCTTTTTCGACTGTGCCGATACGGGCGTTCTCAGCGTTCTCGCCAGCGCATCTTTGCGCAGGGCTTGCTCGACGCATTCGAGCGTTTTGCACATGTAGGCGCTTCTGCCTTTCGAGGAGCCAGTCTCATTCAGCTCCAGCCTATCGTTCTCCGTCTTCGCAATCCGAAACAGAGTTGCCTGCTCGAACTTGCCGCGACAGCCGATGCATGTTCGAATCGGCATCGTTTATCACCTGTCCGGCTTATTTCTTCTTCTCGCCGGTGGCAACCTGGGATTCGCTTCGGATATCGATCTTCCACTCCGTCAGGCGTGCGGCAAGCCGTACGTTCTGACCGCCCTTTCCAATAGCCAGCGAAAGCTGAGTATCCGGCACCACGACAAAAGCGCTCTTCTCGTTCGGATCGAGCGTGATCGAGTTCACCTTTGCCGGGCTGAGCGCGTTTGTGATGTACGTCTCAGCATCTTCGCTAAAGGGAACGATGTCAATCTTCTCGTCATACAGCTCGTCAACGATCGCCTGCACGCGTGCGCCGCGCGGGCCGACGCATGCGCCGACCGCATCAACACGCTCGTCGGTGCTGTGAACTGAAATCTTGCTTCGCTGTCCAGGCTCGCGAGCAACGCTCTTGATCAGAACAACGCCCTGCCCAATCTCCGGCACCTCAAGCTCGAACAGCTTGCGCAGAAGATTCGGGTGAGTTCGGCTGACGATCACCTTCAGCCTGCGCTGAGTGTCATCGACGCGCAGAACATAGAAACGCATCCGATCGTTTGCCCGGTAGGGTTCTGTCGGAACCTGCTCGCGTCGCGGCAGCTCTACTTCAACGTTGTTGATTTCGACATAAACCGCATGGTCGTCTTTGCGCTTCACTGCGCCCGTCATCACATCGCCGATCTTCTCATGGAAGACTTCATTGATCTGACGGTGCTCTGCTTCGCGGAGCTTCTGGTTCAAAACCTGCTTAAAGGTCGAAGCCGCAATACGTCCAAAGCGGTTGGGGTCTACTTCAACCGCCACAAAGTCTCCGATCTCGGCATCCGGTCGCTTGCGCCGAGCATCGACCAAACTGATCTGGACAGCCGACTCAAGCACTTCGCCAACGACCTCCTTCTCAATGAAGGCGGTCATACCCTTCTTCGGGTCTAGCTTGACGGTGACTTCTCCTGTGGCGCCGACGAACTTTCGGTAGGCCACAGCCAGCGACTCTTCGATTTCGTGCAACAGCTCCTGAAGCGGAATATCTCGTTCGGTTGCGATCTGGTTTAACTGTTGCAGAATATCCATAGCGCTGTTCTCCTGCTGCCCTTAAAATAAAATAAGGCGGCGCGATGGCCACCTTTGGGCAGACCAAATTGTTATGACCAAGTATAGCATGACGGGCTGATTTTTTGGAGAGACGTCTGGGCATTTTGCGACGAACGAGGGCCCTCATCCGTCTGTGCAAAGCCCTCGATTTTGGATTCCTTATGACCACACCAACGTCTCCCTGCTGCGGCATATGCACACTGGACAAGGACGGGTGCTGTCTTGGTTGTCAAAGGACGATTGAAGAGATAGCGGCATGGCCTACCATGACCGACCTTGAAAAGGAAGAGCTCCTTAAACGGCTGCAGGCCAGCAATCCCTCAGGCGCGCATCACTGATCCACTTCTTCCAGCCGAGCGATCACCGCTTTCGAGTGCTCGAACACAAGGAGAGAAAGGTCGTTCCACCAGTGATAGATTTCAGGAAGCTCAGAAAGGCCGACAAGCTGGCGCGAGCGGGATTCAGCAACAGCTCCTATTTCAACGAGATCGTCGACCTTGGCGGCATAGCAATCCGCCCAGCGAACCTCACCGCGTTCCTTGATCTCATAGCAGCCGATGTACTGAAGCGCAGAAAGAATGGCGCCTGCCTCCTCTTGTGCTTCGCGTATCGCGGCCTCCTTTGAGCTTTCTTCAGGCTCAACCCGACCAGAGGGCACCGTCCAGCCGCGCTCGATAATATCGCAGATCAGAACTTTCTCGCCTTGCCAGGCAAAGACCAAGACCGCAAATGCCCGCAAGGGTGAACGGAATGGGGCGGGACAAAACCGCATGGACTGGCGACCATACTTCGCCGCAGGAAATCGCTTCACTCTGCAACAACCGCTGCGCGCCGATCCCGCATGGCTACGATGAACCCAAAGATGATGCCGATCGCGCAGAAGCCTCCCACAAGAATCATGACCACAGGCATCACGTTTGGATCAAGCGTGACGATCTTTCCAAGAACATCCTTCTGATCGACAGGGCCAAAGACGCGGCTGTCCTCGGAAACAGGCAGGTTGTCACCCAGGACATACAGCTTGCCTTCCGGCACGATATAGTCGCCTTTGGTGATGGGCCAAGACTTGGGCCAAACCTTGAGATCGATCTTGTCGCCCGGCAACCCATTGACGCGCTTGATGATGTAAGACTCGTCTCCCGTTCTCACAACAACGATGTCTTTCTTAGCGATAGCGCCGATCAGCCAGTACGCTCGGCAGGCCAAAAGGCGGTCGCCGTTGTTATAGGTCGTCTCCATCGAGGGGCCAGAAACGATGACGGTCTGGAAGTTTTGTCGCCAAAAAATGGCGAGAGCGAGGATGCCCAAAAGCACAACCCCGAATCCAGTGAACATTCTTTTACGGGGTTTCGCGCTCATCTCCAAATCGCATTATGCCACCGAACCCTTGCCAGACGGCGATCTCCGCTATACTCTATTGGCACATTTCGGTCTGCCGCAAGGCCTGCCATGGAAAACCTATTGCGCACTCTTGAACAACATTCAGCCTCTATTCTTCTGATCTTGGCGATCTTGGTCGTCGTCGAATTCGTACTGCTGTGGAGGGTCGTCCAGGATAGCAAGCGAACCCGAGCAAAGTGGGGCGCGCTTCTGGATGGACAATCCGGGAGGAACCTTGAAGCCGTCCTCTACGACCACCTGCGCGAGAGGCTCGCGCTGGAGGAAAAAGTAAGGGATTCTGAACAGCGTATTCAGGTTTTGGAAGAAAAGATGGCAACCTCCAAGCGGCATGTAGGGCTGGTCCGATATGACGCCTTCGAAGATGTAGGCGGCTCGCAAAGCTTTGCGCTAGCCGTCTTTGACGATCAGGGCAACGGCGCAATCGTCAACAGTCTTGTCGGGAGGACCGATTGTAGGGTCTACTGCAAACCTCTGATCAGCGGGCGCTCTGATCGCAGCCTTTCTCAAGAGGAAGTGCGCGCGATGGAAGATGCGCAAGATCGCAGCCCCCGACCAGTCATCACACCATGAGTTTTGGCAACATCGACGATAGCTTGCTGATTGAGCGCGCACAAAAAGGGGATCGAAGTGCGCTGGACGATCTCATCTTCCGCCACGAGAAGCGGGCCTACCAGTACGCCTTCCGGCTCACTTCAAACCCTGAAGAAGCCGCAGATATTGTTGCTGACGCCTTTGTAAGGGTCTACAACGCTCTGCCCAACTTCAAAGGACAGAGCGCCTTCACGACCTGGCTCTATCGCATTATCACGAACTGTTTCCTGGATATGCGCAAGAAAGAGAAGAACCGCCAGACCGTGAGCCTTGAAAATGCGCTGATCACCGAGGAAGGTGAAGTAGAACGCCAGATTGAAGACACATCCGAAACGCCTGACGACCTCGCCGAGCGCAGCGAAAGAGAGCGAATCATGCAAGACGCAGTAAGCCAATTGCCGGAATACCAGCGTGCGATGATCGTCATGTATCACGGAGAATCGCTGTCTTATGAAGAGATCGCCCAGGCCCTAGACCTACCGATCGGAACCGTTAAAAGCAGGCTGAATAGGGCCAGATTGACCATGCGAGAGATTTTGGAAGGAAACTTGGAACTGTTCCACGGATAGTGCAGTCAAACGAGCAGAGCAATTATTGGTGATGCTATGAATTCTGAAAAGGCTAGAGAGCTGTTCTCAGCATACTACGAAGGTTCGCTTGACGCAGGCCTGAAGCAACAGCTTGAGCGCACCCTGAATACGAACGCCGATCTCAACAAGGAGTATGCGGCGTTTGCAGATGTGATGCGCCACATGCAAGCACTGCAGGCCCCGGTACCGGAGCCCCCTTTCGATCTGCACGAGCGCATTACACGAAAGCTTGACCTGCACATCCACGAACAAAAGGCTCGACAGAAGCCAAGCTGGTTCAGCTGGATGAGAACCGTAGGCGTGGCCGCAGTTGCTGTCTTGGCGATCTGGGGTGCTGTAACACAGCTGAATCGCGGCGGTGACTCCACCCCCGCAACCGGCGGACCGGTGATCAACCACCCGCAGCCTCCGTTCAGCGTAGTACAGCAGTCCATGACGAGCGTCAAGCTGAATTACAAGGCCGTCAACGATAAGACTATCAGCGTACAGAACGAAGACGGAAGCATTCTGAGAACGACGAATGATCAAGAACTGGACATGCCAGTCTCCAATCCGAATCCGGAAGCTGCAGTCGTCTACGTTCGCGTTGAAGGCTCCGACGAAGTTGTTCTGATCGCATTGCCGGGAACGCAGTCACAGAAGGTGACTCTGGAAGAAGGCAAGCTGGCGACGATGGCAAAGACCCTTGCCGCCCGATTCCGAACACCGATCGTCATCAAGACCAACGAGCCTGATGTGATGGTGAAATGGAACCTGGCTTCCACAAACCCGCTTGAAGTCGTGAACAATGCCCTAACCGGCAGTTCATATACAAGCGAGACTCGCACCGGGCTGATCTGGATCGAAAAGAACTAGCTTTTCATCGACTGATCGCGCGAGCTGATTTGGAGATCCCGAATCAGCTCGCGTGTCATATTGCGCTGCATGGCGACGCTGATGCAGATATACCGCCCTTCCTTCCAGTTGGGATTGTAAGATCGATCAGCCAGTTTGGGCGGGTTCGAAGGAGTTTCAGCCAAAACGCGGATGGCGTTAGGATCTGAAATGCCTGCATCCTGCACAAGCTGAGCAAATGCGTTGTTCTCGTGCCGATTCGCGTTTCTCTTCGAAGCGCGCGCAAAAAGCCCTTTTGCACGCTCCAGAATCGGCTCAACGGGCTGCTCCGACTTTTCAATACGGGTCAGTCTTGCCGCAACCTCATTCTTGGCGTTCGGACTCATTGCAGGCATACATTCTCGAATGAGCCGGAAAAGGCCGCGCTGTCGGGCAGACATTGTGCTTGCGGAAGTCAAGTCGCTGTACTTCAGACCCTGAAGCAGCTCCACGGCCATCATCAGGTCCTTAGCCGCCTGATCGCTGTTTCCTGCGGCCTGCGAATCTTTGGACAGGTCAATGAGATCTGAACTGAGCTGCATGCAGGCGGAAAAAATCTGCGCCTTGACCCCTTCATTGATAGAATCTTCAAGGTATTCCGGCTCAAGCGTGGTCAGCTTTCCTTTGCGAGCTTGATCGATCCAAGACGAGGCTGCTGTTCGTACCAGCCCGGGATGCTCGGGACGGTCGTATGCCCCATTCGCCAGTTCCACCTTGCCGATCACATCGGTATAGGCCCAAATTTTCTTTTCCAGTCTGGCGCTATACCGCTGGAAATCAAAATCATCCTGATAGGTTCGTGCTTGGTACCCGATGGATCCAAGAATGATCACCGGGCTGGCAATCATGAACTGGTAAATGAGCGTCCGTGCCCTCATACCGCAATTTTCGGAGGCTCAAATCCCGGTCATTAGGCTGTCTTCTTGCGATAGATTTCGCACGACATAGGACTTCCGACACCCCGATTTTTCGCGATTGGGTCTATATCGGTTCTATAGCCTCACATATAGTCCCACACCTCTACCGCCACAAAAAAGCTCTCATACAATGTAAGTAACTCCGAGTTCCGGGTGGGAACAAAGGAGGGCAAAACAAATGCATAACGCAAAGTTCTCTACGTGGGAGCAACACCTGGTTCAGCGAGCATGCCAGGGAGAAAAAATAGCCTTCGAACTGCTCGCGGATATGTATAGGCCTTCGCTCTTTAGCTTGTCACTAAAGATGCTACGCAACGCAGATGACGCTAAGGACGCTGTCCAAGAAGCGCTTGTCAAAGCGTATAAGGCTATTACCGATTTCGATCCCGAGCGACCGATTAAGCCTTGGCTCTTTCGGATATGCCAGAACTGCTGCGTGGACTCCGTGAGGTCACGAAGGCGAGATGGCGATTCGCTCGACGACCACGAGTACATGCTCCAGGACACTGGAGAATCGATCGAGGAGAAGGCAGAGGGCAACCTGTCCAACAGAGCGGTTGTGGCAGCGATCGCCAGACTCCCCGAAAGGTACCGACAGATCATCCACATGCGCCACTTCCGACACATGGAAGTCAACGAGATCGCCAAGGAGCTGAGGAAGCCCGAGGGAACGATCAAGAGCTGGCTCTTCAGAGCGAGGGTGCTGCTGAAGAAGGATCTTGGTCTCGCGGCAGGATGAACGCAATCGCTGTAAACCCTAAAGGGTAGCGTCGAGTATCGACGCTACCCTTTGTTATTTCAACTGCGCAAAAAATCAGTTATCGATCTTTGCAATGGCGGCCTTGAGCTCTTCAAGACCCTTTTTGTCGGCTTTCAGGTTGACAAGCTTAGCCACGACTTTCTTATCTTTGTAGAAGATAATCGTATTCTTGACTTCGCCCGCAGTGTTCACCTTATAGTTCTTCACTGCCTGATCGTTCACCGGCAGATGCGCGATGCCGATGTCGGTGCTCTTTGTCGAGGCGCCAACTGTCTTGGCATTCTCCACACACTTGTCGCACATGGTCAGCATAATCACAAAGCCCTTCAGCTCATGCTTGCTGCCCTTGACCGCGTCGTTCAGAGCCCCTGAAATGGCGCTCACATTTTCTGGATCGTCCTGATTCATCCAAGCCTGCACTGCCGGCCGATTGCCGTAGGTGCAAGGAGGGCATGCCTCAGTATCTTTGTTGGGACCGCTGACGTGTTTCGGATGGAAAGGTGTCACCGTCTCCCCAATTTTCAACCCTGACTCGACGGCTGCCAATGCAGGCAGCGCCAAAGCGAGGGTCGCTGTCAAAAACATCGCTGTTCTTTTCATTCGATGACCTCCGGCGCAGGTGCGCCTACCCTTACTGTAATCCATTCCTGCACACTTTGCGCGACAATCTCGCGGAAGCTCTTCCCGGCCCACACCAGAGGGGCTTAGGTACATTTGATCTATGCCCGCCACCGAGAGCCAAGTGCTCGACGCCCTTCGCAACGTCATGGACCCCGACCTGCATCGGGATATTGTTACCCTTGGCTTTGTCAAGAACATCAAGATCGAAGGAGCGGATGTATCCTTTGTGGTCGAGCTCACCACTCCCGCGTGTCCTGTCAAAGATCAGCTCAAGGCGCAGTGTGAAGAAGAGGTCGCCAAGCTCAAAGACGTCCTCTCGGTTTCCGTTGAAATGACTGCCGCCGTGCGCCCCCGGCCTCCTGCCCCTCAAGATATCTTGCCTGGCGTGAAGCACTGCGTTGCCATCGCATCCGGAAAGGGCGGAGTCGGCAAGAGCACCGTCACCGTCAACCTCGCAATTGCCCTCGCTCAAGAAGGCGCAAAGGTGGGGGTGCTGGACGCAGATGTTTATGGCCCCAGCGTCCCGCTGATGATGGGCGTCACTGACAGGCCCTTTACCAAAGACGGAAAGCTGATTCCTGTCTTCCGCTATGGCGTTCACATGATGTCTCTGGGTTTCTTGCTCGAGGAAGGCCAGTCTGTGCTTTGGCGCGGCCCGATGGTCGCGTCAACCGTAAAGCAGCTCCTCAACGATGTGGACTGGGGGGAGCTGGATTACCTTCTCGTCGACCTTCCCCCCGGCACCGGCGACGCTCCCATGACCCTCGCCCAATCGGCTCCCTTGAGCGGCGTCGTCATCGTGGCAACCCCTCAGCACGTAGCCGCCAACATCGCAGGCAAGGCCGCCGCCCTATTCCGCCGACTGAACACCCCTGTCTTGGGTGTCGTTGAAAACATGGCAGACTACATCTGCCCTTCTTGCGGCAATGTATCCCGCATCTTCTCGGGGATGCCCGGAGAAAAGCTTGCCGCAGAGCTACTGACGCCCTACCTCGGCTCTATCCCCCTTGATCCCGCAATCAGCGCATCTTCCGATGACGGTCTTCCTTCGCTGATAGCGATGCCGGACGGTGCCCAGGCCGACGCCTTTAGACAGCTTGCGGGAAAGCTGGCGCAGCAGCTAAGCATCCGCGCCATGGTGCAGAAAGAGGTCTTCGGCGAACAGACCGCAAGCTTCCAGCCCATCGGTCAAGAGTAGTCTCACGCTTCGCTAACCTGCACCGCCGACGTAACATCGTCCAGCCAGGCTTTGAGCGGGGACTTGGCGTGCTCTTTAAGAAACTCGATGGGATACTCGTCGGCATTGATCCATCGCAAAATCTGATGAGGCCAGGTTCCAGGTTCGCCCTCCATCATGGGCAATGGGGTGTGCAGACGGTAGTAGTGCGCAGAGGGAATCGCGATCTCGGGCGGAAGCAGGGACAGCATGGGCGCTGTAAACGGAGCCTTGCTCAGAATTTCATCGACAGCAGCCGCGATGATGTAGTGATCTCTTCCCTCTTCGGCCTGCATCTTCAGATACTTCATCGCACAGTTCGTTTCAACGCTGAGGATGACGTGCGTGGCTCCAACGATCGCTTCGGCAGGGTCGGGAGAACTGAAAATCTCCACCTGATTCTGGTTGAAGTGGCAGCAGGTTCTGAGGAACCGATGCATGAAATCAAGACGCTCTTCGTCAGCGTCGAACAGGCGCACCTCAAGCGGTCTTTCGCCGAAGTAGGTTGCAAGGCTGCCGACGATCCCAGGGCCAAATGTGAGCCCTCCAATGCCAAGAACCGCGACCTGCGTTGCTTCCACAAGCGAAGCATACACGCAACTCGCGGTTCATGATGTGAGGTTCACCGACTACCAGCGAACTTTGCGCTGCTTTTCAGGGACGACAATGGTCTTGTTCGCCCAAGCTCGCGCACCCATAATGCTGCCGAACCCGAGGCCACCGATGACAAGCGCCCAGACCCAAGGCTGGGAGCCGCCGCTCTTCTGTCCGATCGACTTCTGGGCTTCCCGCATGGTCTGCATCGCCTTGGCTTCCTCTTCTTGGTTCGAAGCGGCGTTAAAGACGTCGTCGCCCGTTGAGTCGGATTTGGTCTTGGCGATCTCATCGGGGGTCGTGTCTTCGACGATAGAGCCTTGGACATCGACCTTGCCGTTATACTTTTGCTGCTGCTCAATATCGGCCTGAGTCTCAACCTTGGTCGAGCCGCCGTGCTTCTGGTCAATGACCGGAGCGGGCGACCAAACGGCCATGCCCAAGACCATCGCCGGCAAAACGAGTTTGATCCAATTTTTCATTCTTGCTCTCCTTAATAGCCTTGGCTAAAGCCACGGTCTTGCCATGTGCTGCGCAAAAGCGTTGGGCTTCGCGGCAGCTGAAGGTCAATCAGCGGTGCTTTGGTAATCGTCCTTTCTCGGATGCGGTTGTCATAGTTCATGCGCATGGGAAGGCTGAAGACAACCATCGCTTCGTCCTTGGAAATGATCGACCCGTTGAAAGTCACACCGCCGCCGCCGGTACCGATGTTTCCACCTCCGACGAAGTTGGTGTACAGAATCGCGTCCATCTGGCTGATGTTCGTGGCGATGCTGTTCATGGTCGAGTCCGAAATCGTGCTCTGATAGCGCTTCTTGCCCGTAGAGTCGACTTCGTTCGCGTTGAATGGGGGAATCCAGTTGCCGCTGTCGTCATAGCGCCCCTTTGTAAAGGGAGGGGTCATGTATTGGAGTGGCCAGCTTGCCGTAAAGCTTGTGGTGTTCCCCATGATGACCGAGCCGCGTGCGGCAAGACCAAGGAAGTTGCGCTTCTCGTTGGCATTGTCGATGTTCTGCGGGTTGTTGCCGCGGAAATCGGGCGTGCCGACGTTCGTTCCTGCCAAGTTCTTATCGCCATACTTCAGGTCGCCGACGATGTGGACATTGCGGCCCGTGTAGACCGTTCCCTGTCCGCTGATTGTTCCCTTGATAACGGCATCCTGAGTGACGGTCACCGGTCCATGGATGCGGATCGGCTTGGAGTCTGTACCGATCAGAACGGCTGAGCCATTGATAACGCCATTGGTATCGACACGCTTATAGGCGCCTGCGCCACCGTTCAAAGTGGAGTCCCAGACTTCAACCCAAGCTCCTTGACCATAGTTCGGGTTCGCTGTTCCATCGCCAAAGGTGGCTTTGGAGTCTATGTAGTTCGTGCTCAGGTTCTGATAGTAGGTCAGATTGCTGAGGTCCGGCATGATGACTTCGTCGGTTGAACGCGAGTCGAGAAGCGTCTTTGTAGGCGTTGTGCCCGATGCGGTCTTCGACCAGGAACGGTAGCCCGTCGAGTCGGCAAGCACCGCGCCCGATGTTCGGTTGTTCGTGATCTGTCCGTCCGAGTCAAAGATGAAGTCGCGCCACTTCTCGTATTCATCCGTACCGCGTGCGCCATGCACGGCGGGGTCATATGCCTGCCTCCACCGTTCTTTGAACGAAGTCGATCCGGCCTGGTTGGTGGCGTACGTGCTGTTCGTCCATTTCACAGGAGCATCGTTGATAAGACCTGCTGCCGCTGGAGAGAGCTTTTCGTTCAAGGAAGCGTAGACGGAGCCGTTGACGGTTGGATAGCCGTTCAGAAAGTTGAAGTTGCCGTTTGCGCGCATGTCGCCATTGACAACAAGATCGTTCGTGCCAAAGCCGTCCATCCATCCATAGTTGTTGACGAAGTAGGTGTAGTCGAACACCTGGCTTCTTGCCAGCTGGAAGGAGGCCGTCACATCAACAATCTTTCTGGGCTCTTTCGCATCCAGGACACCGTTGTTGTTGCGGTCGATCCAGCCCACCGAGCGCACAGTGACCAGTCGTGTATATGTGTCTCCGGAGGGCATGGTGAAGGAGATCACACCGGCGGTATAGCGATTGTTGCCTTCGAGGGCTTCGTTTTTCATCGCCTTCGGTCCGTTCACCGAAGCGCCCGTGCAGACGTCCTCCATATCGAAGAAGTTCTGATTGATCTTGAATGGCCGCCACAGTTCGCGCAGAACGTGCTGGACTCCAGCTTCACAAAGGCTTGTGGTCTGCAAGTCGAGCGTCTGCTTTTTCGAGTCTCGCGTAATCTGAGTCGCGCTGCTCACATACGTTGCAACGGCAACTGACAGGATTGTCATGATGCCGAAGGTTGTGATCATCGCATAACCTTTTTTCTTGCTGTTCTTTCTGTGATTCTTCGGCATGGTTAACCTCGCGCAAGGTCAGGGATATTTCGAAGGAAGACCGTTTCTCGGGCCCGGCTTGTGGTGGTCTCTTTTCGGTACTCGCCGGTCTTTGTTACGACCATGATCGTGAGGCTTCGCACGATCGTGCCTGCTCCCGGAGAAAAGATCTTGTATGCGCCAGTGCCGCCGCTCGTCAGCGGATCGGTGAGAATGACGTTCTCTGCAACGACACGCGTCTTGCTGGGCTGAACGACGACGATCTTTTCGCCTTGGAGCTCAATGCGTCGGGAAACCTGATCCCAAAGGGGAGGAACGATGTAGTTGCCGCTCTCATCCTTCTTGGGCAGGCGGTAGGAAAGGCCTTTGCCGTCGACATCGACAGACACGGCCATGGCTTCGCGCAACTCTTGCGCGATCACCCGGAGTGAGTTTTGAGACTGGTTCTCCGCGTTGATCTTCGCCTGGCCTCTCAGCCAGCCTCTCATCCCCATGAAGAACACCGAGACTGCGCCAAACAGCACGAGAGTGCCGATAAAGCTTGCAGTCAGAACTTCGATTAGCGCGCCACCAAATTTCTTATATCTGGGCCTCATTTCGTGCCTCACAAGTTTGCGATCAGTGTCCCCATCGTCACACTGCGGTTGGTCCCGCGGTCCTTCCAGTTCACCGTCACTACGATCCTCTTAAGATCGGTGTCGGCCTGTTCGACCTTGACCGTCGCCGTGCCGTTGGGCAAGACTTTGGCCGGGTTGTCCGTTGCCGCTGTGTCCGAATTGGTCCACGCGTAGGTGTTTGTCGCCACGGTTGTCGTGCTGTCGATCAATCCGTTAGCGAGCAGCTGAGTCGCTGTTGCGTTGGCATAGCCGAGCGATTTAATCGCCTCAAGCTCTTTCTGAGCCAGACTTGTTGCGCGGTTGTTTAGATCCGCTTTCGCACGAGTTGTATTTGCTATAGGAACCGTTGACGCCATGATCAGCGCACAGATTCCGCAAATTGCCACCGCAAACAGCACTTCTATGAGGGTGTGCCCTCGAGTGCTTTTCTTTTGCATATTCCCTCTATACAATCGGTGTATTCAGAGGCAAACCTTATGCGAACTCTCCTTGGATGTTCGCAAGACGATGAAAAATGGGGGCAGCTGATGCCGCCCCCATTCTTGCGTGTGAACAGATCAGCCGTTACGGAAGTACGTGGCCAGTCTGGTTACATGCAGGATTCGTCGACATGTCGCCGATCGTGTAGGTGCCGCCGCTCGGACATGCCGGGTACGACTTCACGTAGGTCGGAGCCAGGTCGCCCTGGACAGGGGTATCCGTTGCACCCTTCTTGTTGTCCATCGCCCACTGCTCCTTGGCAGCCTCGATCTGGCGAAGGTTGGCGATACAGCTTCGTGTGCGGCTGCTCTCTCGAGCTCGCAGGAAGTTCGGAACTGCAATCGCGAGCAGGATACCGATGATCAAAACGACGATCATGATTTCAACGAGCGTGAAACCCTTCTTCTTGTTAATGCGCTTCATTTGAGACTATTCGTCCTCCCAAGATATGTGGGGTGTCACCCCCGTTAGCTTCCTTGTTCCGTCGATGCACCTCTTGCACGCAGGTACTTCGACGAGGTTCTGCCTCCTTGACCGTGTGTCTTGCGACGACGCTTCTGTAGGCTTCCAATGAGTTCATTCCACATCAGTTCGGGGATTTCACATGAAATGCGATAAATCTGCCTCAGATAAAAAAAGACCGGCAACAGCCAAAGCTGTTGCCGGTCCCTGATGCGGCTGTTCAACCGTTACGGAAGAACGTGGCCAGTCTGGTTACATGCAGGATTCGTCGACATGTTACCGATCGTGTAGGTGCCGCCGCTTGGACATGCCGGGTACGACTTCACATAGGTCGGAGCCAGGTCGCCCTGGACAGGGGTATCCGTTGCACCCTTCTTGTTGTCCATCGCCCACTGCTCCTTGGCAGCCTCGATCTGGCGAAGGTTGGCGATACAGCTTCGTGTGCGGCTGCTCTCTCGAGCTCGCAGGAAGTTCGGAACTGCAATCGCGAGCAGGATACCGATGATCAAAACGACGATCATGATTTCAACGAGCGTGAAACCCTTCTTCTTGTTAATGCGCTTCATGTTAGCTTGCGTCCTCCAATGCCCGTCGTCGTCTCAACGCGTGAGCCTCCACGACGATTTAGCCGCTCAGCAGCACGATTTGGCTGCTCCAAAACCTTTATCGGCAACTCTATGGCAGGACCTTAGCAAAAGGGTGCGAATGCAGCAGAGAGACCCTGCATCTTTCTATCCTTGAGGGGAATCAGACAGAATATCGGCATGCCTGAGATGCTCGTAGTCAGTAGTTTCAAGTTTCTTCCGATCTTTGTGAATCAGGTCACGCGCATGCCCCAGCGTGCTAAGGAGTTGCTGATGGAGCAAAAAGGCGTCAGGTCATACACCGCTTGGCAGAGCTCAAATGACTCGAAATCGCTGATGACGGTGCTTTGGCTTGAAGATGGCGAGTACGCCGACGACATCGCGATGCTGATGTCCCAAAGCTCTTTCTACACAGAATCCCTCAAGATGTTCAGCGGCCCGGCGGACATGAAGCGCGTTCGTGTCACCACCAAAATGGGCAAAGCCATCGATCAGACCGACACGAACGATTACCTTTCGATCAGCCACCGTATCGCTGAGCCTGGCATGACCGACGAAATGGAAGACGAGCTTGAAGGCATCTTCCAAGATCTGCAGGCCATCGACGGCTTTATGGGCAGTATCCACGGCACCAACGACGCACTCGACGAAGAGATGATTGGTCTGGCCTTTTGGGCGAATGAAGAGGCTTTCCGAAAGTCGCTCCCGCGAAAGATGATGTATTCCGTAGACCTATTCCGACGACTGGTCTGAACGCCTGATCCAAACCATCTCAGCAAGAAGGACGTCTAAAGAACTATGATGCGGGCAACGAGAATCTTCCTTTCCGTCACTCTCGCCTCAACCATGGCGACTGTAGCCACGGCTGATCCCTTCAAGCCAAGCGCCAAGGATCAGGTGCAGCTGGGCCAGAAGGTTGCGGCACAGATACGCAAAGAAGAAAAGGTTCTGCCGGACAATGATGCCCGTGTGAAGTTCATCCGCCAAGTCGGCGCCAAGCTCCTCGCCGCCGATGCTGGAGATACAAAAGCCCCGTGGCAGTTCACTTTCGATGTCATTGAAAGCAAAGAGGTCAACGCCTTTGCCCTGCCTGGCGGTCCCGTCTTCTTCTACACCGGTTTGCTCGACAAGATGGAGACGGAAGACCAGGTCGCTGCCGTGATGGGACACGAGCTTGTCCACGTCCGCAAAGAGCACTGGGCGAACCAATACGCCAAGGCACAGCGCGAATCTCTCGTCCTTAACATTGGCCTCATCCTCCTCAAAGCCAACAACACCATCGCCAATATCTCCAACCTGGGCCGCGAAGTCTTCAACGACCTGCGCTACTCTCGCAACGCTGAAACGGAAGCGGACGACATCGGTATGCAAACGATGATCAAGGCAGGCTTCAACCCCAACGGCATGGCAGACACCTTCCGTATCCTCCAATCCGTCTCGGGCGGAAAAGGCTGGGAATTCCTGAGCAGCCACCCGGACGACGCTAAGCGCGTTAAACGAGTCGAAGAGAATATCAAGAAGCAGGGCAAGACTTTCCCACCCCAGAAAAAGCTCAACCTGCCAAAGACCAAGTACAAAGAGGACCCTGCGCTGGACAGCATCGCTGAAGGGTTCTTAAGCGCTATCACGCTTCGTGGAATGAGCGGCCAGCGCTAAGAGCCTGCCACCGCCATTGGGCTTTGGAGCGCCTCAATATCCGCAACGGTCACGGCGGCGTCTGCATTCAAGACCTTTACATCAGCCTTGCTGAGCGCAGACTTGATTTCACCAATCAGTTCCGCCGTGGGGTCCACAGTCGTGTTCAGATACAGCGGCAGGAAACTCTCCTTAGGCATGATCTGAATCTGGACTTCAAATTCACCCGGATGGGCTTTGAATATCTTCTTAAGCTTGGCAAGCTGGGGCTGAGTCGCTCGAAAGACCTCAATGCTGACCGTCCCCTTCGCATTCCCACTGTCAGCAAGCTCTGAGTAAAGCGACGGATCGATCGGAGAAACGTCCTCCATCCGAACCTCGATAGTGCGCTCGCCACCACCGCCCGGACGCTCCCGATAAACCACGGTTCCCGTAAGCTTTACGACCGCATCCCGCGTGAGAGAATCGCTGAATTTGGCATAGGTTGCCGGGAAGACGGTCACCGTTGTCTGACCGCTAAAGTCTTCCAGCACAAGCGTCGCCATCTTCTCACCTTTCTGCTTGGTGATGATCGTTCTCAGACCAGCGATAACGCCTGCGAGCTTAACCTGCGTCCCTTCATCCTGCTCAGCAACTGAGGCGCAGGTATGGGTTGAACTGGTGCTGAGCACACGTTCGTAGCCGCGCAGGGGGTGATCAGAGACGTAAATCCCCATCACCTCTTTCTCCATCGCCAAAGTCTCGCTTCTGCCCGGAGCCTCTAGCTCAGGCAGTTCGGGATAGTCGATCTGCGCAGGCCCTGCGACTTCCCCAAAGAGGGAGTCCTGCCCCGCGATCTTCTGCTTTTGAACGTTGTCGGCAAAGACCAGTGCACCGTCCACAACATTCAGAAGCTTGCGCCGGTTCTTATCAACCGAGTCCAAAGCCCCCGCCTTGATCAGCGCCTCAAAGGCCGTTCGATTCATGCCAAGCGGACGAGTGCGCTCCGCGAATTCATAAAGGTGGCGATACGGCCCATTCTCAGCCCGCTCCTCGATGATGCCCGTCGCAAGGCCCGCCCCGACGCCCTTAATCGCCGCAAGACCAAACCGAATCGCGCCCTTCTCGATGGAGAAGTCCATCTGCGATGAGTTCACATCCGGCTGAAGGACGGAGATCTTCTGCCGTCGGCACTCTTCAATGAAGTTGACGACGCGGTCTTCCTTGTCGCGGTAGACGGCAAGCAATCCCGCCATGTACTCCACGGGGAAGTTTGCTTTCAGATAGGCTGTCTGGTAGGCAAGGATGGCATAGCACACAGCATGGGCCTTGTTGAAGGCATAGCCGGCAAACGGCAGCAGAAGCTCCCAAACCTTTTCAGCCGCATCCTTGGGCACCTCCCGCTCCGCGGCACCCTGCATGAACTCAACCTTCATTGAGTCCATCGCCGCCTTGTCTTTCTTACCCATGGCCCGGCGAAGGATGTCCGCTTTTCCAAGGCTGAAGCCCGCAAGCGCCTGCACAAGCTTGAGAACCTGGTCCTGATAGACGATGACGCCGTAGGTTTCCTCAAGGATCGGCCTCATCAATTCGTGCAGGTATACAGCCTTTTTCCTAGCGAATTTGGTGTCGATATACGTGGGAATGTGCTCCATCGGACCAGGGCGATAGAGCGCGACCATCGCCGCGAGCTCACGCACGTTCTGCGGCTTCAGCTCGACAATGTTCCGACGCATACCGCCGGATTCAAGCTGGAATACGCCAACGGTTTCGCCGCGCGCCAGCATGTCATACGACTTCTGATCGTCCATCGGAACGGTCCGAGGATCGATGTCGAGACCCTGATTCTGCTTGATGTTCTCGACCGTGCGAGCAAGAACGGTCAGGTTGCTCAAGCCCAGAAAGTCCATCTTGAGCAAACCGATCTTCTCAAGAATGCCCATTTCAAAGGCAGTCACCGGCTGACCGTCGTTGCCCTTATAAAGAGGAATATGGTCGACCAGCGGCTCGCCAGAGATAACCACGCCCGCGGCATGCACGCCTGTATGTCGAGCCATACCCTCGACGGACTGCGCGACGTCCACCAGCTTCCTCACACGGGGATCGCTCTGTACCATCTGTCGAAACTCGACGATCTCATTCAGCGCCTTCTGAATGGACATGCCGGGAACGTTCGGGATTGTCTTACAAATCTTGTCTGTGTCCTGTGGGGTGTAACCCATCACGCGTCCGCAGTCTTTGATGGCGGCTTTCGGTCCAAGCGTTCCGAAGGTGATGATTTGAGCAACGTGGTCAGAACCGTACTTTTCCGACACGTACTTGATGACCTCGTCGCGCCGAGCATCCTCGAAGTCCATGTCGATATCGGGCATGGATACGCGCTCTGGGTTGAGGAAGCGCTCAAACGTAAGGTCGTAATAAAGTGGATCAACATCCGTTATGCCGATCGCATAGGAAACGAGCGAGCCTGCCGCCGAGCCTCGCACTCCGTAATAGATGCCCTGCTCGCGGGTGTAGTTGGCAAACTCCCGCACGAGCAGGAAGTAGGATTCAAAGCCGGTCTTCTCAATGACGCTCAGCTCATAGTTGAGCCGCTCCATCGCCTGATCGTCCATCTTGTAAACCCGCTGAGGCAGGCTCTCTTCGCTGATTTTGCGAAGATAGGACATCGGCGTTTCCCCTTCCGGCAGCTCGGGATCGGGCATGGGTGCGCGCTGCTTGCCCAGCTCGACGTTGCACATCTCGGCGATCATCGCCGTGTTCTCCATTGCTTCCGGATATTCCGGGAAGAGGGCTGCCATCTCCGATTGCGATTTGAGATAGAACTCTTCCGTCTCAAACTTCATGCGCTTCTCTTCAGCCAATAAAGCTCCGGTTTGGATGCAGAGAAGGACGTCGTGCGGCGTGGCGCTGGTGCGGCACATATAGTGAGCGTCGTTTGTGACGATCATCGGGATCTTCAGCTCGTTCGCAATCTTGATCAGCCCTTCGTTCGCTTTTCTCTGATCCGCGATGCCGTGATCCTGAAGCTCGATAAAATAGTTCTCCTTGCCAAAGATGTCCCGATACATGGCGGCAAGGTCTTTGGCCTTGTCGTAATCGTTCTTCAGCAGGGCCTGGTTGATCTCACTGCCAAGGCAAGTGCTGGTCGCAACAATGCCTTTGCTGTACTGCCGCAGCAGATCGTGGTCGATGCGGGGCTTATAGTAGTAGCCCTCGATCGCAGCGATGGTGGAGAGCTTGCAGAGATTGCGATAGCCTTCCAGGTCCTTGGCAAGCAAGAGCAGGTGATAGGTTTCGTTCTCTTCCCTGCCAGTCTTTTTCTGGTGGCCGTTGGGAGCGACATAGGCCTCTACCCCGATGATCGGCTTGACACCCTTTTTCTGGCATTCGAAGTAAAACTCCATTACCCCGAACATGACGCCGTGGTCGGAAATGGCAAGCGCGTTCATGCCGAGCTCTTTGGCATGACCGACCATGTCCGGGATACGGTTCGCCCCGTCAAGGAGGCTGTACTCCGTGTGATTATGGAGGTGTACGAAACTCTGACACATTGCCAGGATTAAACGGACTGCAACTCCCTCAGTCCATCGTCAGCGATAGGGACGGCGAGGTTTGCTTGTCCTGCTCCTATGATGACGCAGAAAGGAGCCCTTTCGCCGCAGCGACTTGAGGGGACTTTAAGTTTGAGAAGACCTAAGGCGGCCCAGTATTTTTTCCTGTAATCGGAACATTTCACGATCTTGGTCTCCTAATTGATGTAGCCTTTAATTAATCATTTGCTTGTTTAATCAAATGGCACTTTTTTGAACGGCGCGCTGCAAGCGCACTCAAGGAGAAATTATCGTGAAGAAGGCATTTGTGGCGGCTGGCCTTATCGCGCTCGCAATGGGCGTACAGGCACAATCCCGCAGTTCATTTACCGGCGTAAGCCAAATCAGTGGAATCACCGTAACCCCCAGCAATGGTGGACTCACATATACGGTGCAGGTTGGACCCAATCCATTTTTCGTACACAACAGCATCCAGTACAACATCTTGAACGTACTCGGCTTCTGGGCCTTGCGCAATCAGGATCCGGACAACCTGGGTGCATCCGGCAGCAACTTCAGCGGCCTCAACGGCAACTGGAACTACAATGCAAGCACGTCCGGTGCCGGCCAGATCGCTGGCTGGAAATCGAACCCGAACGACGGTATCTATGCAAACCAGCAGGACACCTTTACGTTCACGGGAATTAGCGCCGCAAACATCGATCAGTTCGGTTTTCACGTGCGGCTTTCGGGCAACCAGCTCTTTCCCGGCACTACCGGAAATACGGGCCACATCACGCTGGACCCCGTTCCAGAGCCGGCATCGCTCGCGATCCTCGGCGTCGGTGCGGCTGCACTGATCCGCCGACGTCGCAAGGCTTGATCAAAACGATTAAGCAAGAATAAACGCCGATGGTTAATCACCATCGGCGTTTTCTTTCCAAACCCTCAGCCATTCGCCCACGCTCCAAGCTTGCCACGGGCATCCATTCGGACGATGCGGCGAATCCCCGTCATAAACTTCGGCAAGGCCACCGATTCCACAGTCCACCAGCATTTCCCTTGCCTGACGAAGAATGCGCTTTGCTTCTGCTTTGTCTCCCTTCAGCTTGACCGAAGCTGTGATGTAGGGTCCCATGAGCCACGGCCATACTGTGCCCTGGTGGTACGCGCTGTCCAGATCGGCAATTGGTCCTTCAAACCGCCCTCGATACCCAGGCTCTTCAGGACCGAGAGTACGCAAGCCGAAAGGAGTGAGAAGCTCTTTTTCGATGATCGAGAGTGCGTGTAAAGCGCGCTCCCCCTTGGCAGGGCCGAATGGAAGCGACATTGCAATGAGCTGGTTGGGCCGTAGCGAAGCATCCGACGGGTCGACGGTATCAAAGTAGTGCCCCCGCGAGACGCACCAGAACTTGGCGTTAAAGCTGTCCTCGGCAAACTTCGCCGCCTTCTCATAGCGCCAAGACTGCCTGCCCAGCTTCTTGCAAAGCCATCCCATGGTGTAAAGCGCGTTCACCCAAAGACCGTTGATTTCCACAGGCTTGCCGTGCCTTGGGGTCACGACCCAGTCGCCGATCTTCACATCCATCCAGGTCAGCTGCTGTCCGGGTTCCCCCTGTCTCAGCAACCCATCCTCAAGGTCGACGTGAATCCCAAAAGAGGTGCCCTTGCGGTGTGCGTGAAGAATACTCCTCACACATTCATGGGCAAACTCCGCAAAGCCCGTGTCCCACTCCGCCTCCAAAGTTTGATGGAGGGCATAGACAAACCAGAGCGTTGCATCTGCTGTGTTGTAATCAGCGCCGCCAGACTCGGTGAAACGGTTAGGGATGAGTCCATTGCGCAGATACTCGGCATAGCGCATAAGAATTCTGCGGGCAAGCTCCACTTTGCCCGTGTGCAGGCAAAGCCCTGGAAGGGCGATCATCGTATCCCGTCCCCAGGACGTAAACCAAGGATAGCCCGCAAGAATAGACTCGGCTCCCTGCTTGTCGACAAGGAAATGCTCGGCGGCCCCAGACAGCCCAATACCCAAAGAGCCCGTTACCGGGGTGTTCTCAGGCTCAGTCAGATCATGGCCTTCGTAGGTGTTCACCAGCAGCCGGATCGACTTTCCGGGTGCAAGCTGATAATGAAGCTCGCATGGACAATAAAGGTCCTCGCGATAGGATAGACCACGCTCCATTTCCCGCGCATGTTCAAAGCGGTAATACCATCCTTGCACCGGAACCCTCTCGGCCCCTTTATGCTCAATGCGGAGCGGCAGTGGGTCGTTGACCACCGCAGTCGCTCCCTGCTCAAAGAGGATGCGCTCGGGATACGACTGCGACTCATGAAATTCGGCGTGGTGATCGCGGTGTGCCACCAAGGGCCGAAGTATCAGTGCATAAGGAACTTCCCCAACGTTTCGATACTCGATGACGGCCGCATTCTCGTGACGAATCAGCCACAGAGCTTTTTCCAGACGAGCTTTGCCCGACTTCCATCTCCAGACAGCCTTCTGTCCAACTTCAAACGATTCAAGGTACTGATATCCCTCAGGGAAGACAGCACCTGGATACTGGTTTGTTGAAAATGCGATCGGATTTCCATCGGCCTGAATGGAGCATTCGACGCTTGCCAGGAGGAGCGTTCTCGCCGCCGCTTCGTCGTCCGATGCTATCAACAGACCGTGGTATCGACGGGTATTCAAGCCAGCGATGGTGCCCATCGCATACGCCCCAGCCCCATTCGTCAACAGCCACTCATGGCTGGATGAATAGTCCAGATTTCTGCACTGCTCTTGATCGAAGCGATAGGCCATAGGTTAGACAGTCCCCGGTGCTCACTTTATGACTAGGCCAAATACACCGACTTCGTCAGATATACCTGGTGTAAATACCTGCTCCGACCAACAAATTTATTGGAATAGAAACACTGAGGGTCAGTGGCGCACATGGCTTTCTCTGGGGGGAGATTCCAGGATGGAACTAACTATAGCTAAGGGGTATGACAAGACAAACGTAAGATTGTCGTGGTACGACCGTGGCGGCACCCTGCACACAGAAGATGTGTATGTTATGGAGGTCGGGTTCGTTCCCATGTATGGCCAGTGCATGGTCACGAGCGTGGGCGAAATTCGACTTGATCGCATCTACACCTGCGAGCGACTTGAAGCTGCGGCATAAACTTATTTACCGATCATGACGAGATGAGGCGCTTTAGGCGCCTTTTCTTGTCTTTGGAGGTCCCTTTCTTTCAATCTTTCAAAGATGTCCAGGGATCTGAACTGGAACCCAATGCCGAATCTCCGCGGCTCCTGTCGGTAGATCATATACAGCTCAAAGCACCCAGCCAGCTGCCTGATATAAACCTCCCGATCAAAAAGCGAGCTCCTATCCGTATCGTACTTTCCGAGAAGTGAGATGGATGTTGGACCAATCGACAGATCCGCCCGAGCCTGCCAAGTATTCCTGCGGTTCAAATCATCGAAGTCATATCCCGGAGTCCCCGTCTGCACGGAAAACCCTCTGCCGACAGAAAGCCGCACCGCATCGCTTGGCGTCCAGCTCAACCCCGCGATTCCCCTCAGCCAGCCAAAGTGCTCGTTGCCCATGAAATAGCGCCCGTCGATGCGCGCTAGGCTGGAAAGCGTCGGGGCAATCGACCATTCCGGGAATCCAAGAGTTCCTGAATAGACAGCCCTTGTCTGATATTCGCCACCGGTCTGACCGATGCGCTGGACTCTTGCCTGCCCAATCAGTGCAAACCCGCCGACATTCCCACCCGCTTCAACCGCCAAATCCCAGGGCTTAGAAATACTCCCTCCGCTCTGACTTCCGCCCGCACTGAGATTCCACGCGGTACCAATCCCAACCGTAAAGATCGAAGCCGACAGTCTCTTGAATTCAGCGGCGGGCGAGTCGACCGAAACATTGTCCATGTAGGAGTCCGAGAAAGGATCGCCAAGCTCAGAGCCAGGGCGCACCGGCCTTTCAGACTTTGCCGGCAACAGATCATGGCTCAGCATAAAATCGGTACGCGGACGCCGGTCCGGAAAGCCAGAAAAGGACCCCGACAGGAAAGTATCGCGCATGACTGGGATATCGCTCGACCACGTCACACCCACACCCGAGCCAGGACGATAGCTGAGCGTCGGCCATTCAAACCCCGCCGCCCGCTTATCCAGGCTGAAAGAATGCTTGGGCAGCGTCAGGAGGTTTCTCCCGAACAGTCCAAGCGTCACCCGCCGAATAACGCCGCCTTTGCCAGGCCGTATCGTCGCTGAATCGCCCGTGATCGTAATCCTCCCAGGCTCATCAGGGCATGGAAAAGCGGAAATCTTGTTCAGAGTCCAGAGGTCTGGCTTAACGTCGATGGACTGCGCCTTGATGACAAGCCGCTCAATATGCACCTCAACATCCTGCGCCCGCCCAGTTCTGAGCACCCATTCAAACTCAAACCTCTTCGCACGGATCATCCCTTCAGGGTCTTCAATCAGGACATTGCCTTCGGCCAACCCACACTCCGCGCCCTCTTTCATCGAAAGGACCAAGGTATCGCAGGACAGCGTCGTCGGCCCGTAATAAGCTTTGACTCCGCCAGAAAAAGTGAGTGTCTGGGCTTCCAGATCGGCAACTTTGTGCCGCCATTCAATGCGAAGAACCTGGTCAATCTGTTCGGACTGAATCATCACGCTTGGAGGCGTGATGGGTGGTTGAAGCGCTTCTGCAGGAAGTCCGAAGAACCAAGCCATCGAGGAAAACCCAGTGTACCGAAGTGGATTGAACAAACGACGTGTCAGAAAACGTCGTGTATCATAGATAAACGTAGGTCTAAAGCCATGTTTGAAGCTCGTTCTGTCCCCCTTTCCCGTGCTGAAGCCATCCAGGAGGAGCTGTACTGGGTTGTCCGGTGCCGCCAAGGCGATGAGACCGCGCTCGGATTTCTGATCACAAGGCATCGCAATCGCCTGATCCGAACAGCAGCCAACCTCTTGCGGGATCGACACGAAGCCGAAGATGTTGCACAGGAATCCTTCCTGAAGGCTTTCCGCGAAATTCACCGGCTGAGAGATGACCGTGCCTTCGCAGGCTTTCTGTATCGAATCTGCGTTCGGCTCTGCATGGACCGCCTGCGTCTGAAAAGACCGGAACTGGTGGAGTTTGACAAGGCCCAGCCTCACGACGGCGGAATTGTTGAGAACAGAGTCGTGATTGAGAAAGTCTTGGACCTTCTGTCGCCCGAGCTGCGTACGACTTTGGTACTGAGAGAGATGGAACAGCTGAGCTATGAAGAGGTTGCAGAACTGATGCACGTTCCCGTTGGGACGGTGCGTTCGCGCCTTCACACCGCTCGCGAGCGGTTTCGAAAGCTCTGGCTGGAGGCAAATCGCGAATGAACGTCCGGCTGTTCGGATGCTCAAAGTTCGGCACCTTGCTGTCTGAGTCGCAAGACAGACTCATGACCGACAAAGAGCGTCGCTTTATGGAGCGACACCGCACGGTGTGCACTTCGTGCCGCCGTAAAGAGCGCGACAACGACCTCGCATTGAACATGCTTCGCATGGCTACCTTCGATGTCGAGCCTGAGCCGCATTTCGACCAGCGCGTCATCCGAAAGCACAAACTCGGCCTCGTCCGAGAAGACCTCCGATACTGGTCCCCCACAGCCTGGGCAGCCGTCTTCGCTGGCGTTGCGATCCTCGCTGCGCTCCAGATGGTTAGCCGATCTTCCCAACTCCCAATCTTCCACACGCCCGGAACGGACGCACGCCGCGTCAATGCGGAAGTTCCGCAGATTCCAGATTGGAATCCGGGCAAGAATGCTAAGCCGTTTGCGCAATGAAGCCTTCTGCGCGCATCGCGCTTGGGATTATCGTTGGTTCCCTCATTACCCTTATCGCCGACCCACGGTCGCGCCCTGTTGCCTTAGGCGTCCTGATCGAGCAGGGTCGATCGAAGATAATGGCTTCAACCGCTCTCATCCCGCAAAACCACTATCAGCTTCCTCCGCCAGAGAGCCTTGCCGACGCAGGCGTTTATATGCAAGTGGGGGCAACCTTGATGGCGCCGGGGCACACCAGCTCAGAGCTGAACCTGGACACCCTGCTCAAAGTAGCTGAGCATGCAGCCGTATCTGAGCCGAGCAACGCCTTCTGGAAACAGATGATTGCGGTCTTCGAATGGAAGCGAGGCAGGCAGAAGGAAGCTCGAGCTGCCTGGCTGAAGGCGGCCACCTGCGACACATGGAAGGATTACCAGCCAGAAAGGCTTGTTTCGATCTCAAAGTCTCTGGGAAACGAAACAGGCACCGAAATGGCGTGGCACCGCTCTCGCGCGCTCATGCTGCGCTCCGATGCATGCGCAAACGTCATTCGTCAGACCGGCATTCAGCTGATCTCCCGATCAAGCACAACATCGGTCGGCGGTCTGCTGGTCCGTTACGCGACCCTTGAAAACGGTCGCCTGCTGCGAGATGGAGCAAGGACGATCAGTGCAGGGCAATCCGGTGTCGCTCTGATCGAACTGGCGAGTATGCCGCCAGGCATGCGTGTGCCCGAACGATCGCCGCGAAAGCTCATCACATCGAGACTGGACCTTGTCAATCATCTGCGCTCTGAAGGGTTCCCTGACGAAGCGCGGCTTGCCGACCGGGCGTTTTCGGTGAATGACGCCTGGAACGCTTTCCTCAGCCGCGATGCCGCCGATGAAACCGCCCAGCGCCTTGCGATCACGTCGATCCTGACGGCGTCTTTGCCAAGCGCCCTGCTGATCACTTCCCTCATTGGCATCGCGCTTTATGCGTTTTCAGCCGCACTCGTGCGATGGCCCATCCTCATGAATGCCTTTCGCATTCCGCTTGCGCCGATGATCGGAGCTGCCGCCGCCCTTGTCCTCTATATGGTGACCGACCTCTGGCTTGTGGCCCTTGCGGCTGTCCTTTGCATCGGCTTTGTGGGGTTCGGCCCGACGAAGACCCGCACGAAGCCGCCGAGCGATCTTGGACCCCTCTTCAATGTTGCATGCGGGACGCTCGTCACCGTGTTCATTGGACTCGTCTCAATCTTCTTCGTCGGCCTCACCAAGGCCGCCGCCGAAGTGAGTGAGTTCGCACAGATTCCTGATGAATATGTCGGCGGAGGGACTCTTCCGCTTGGGCTGGCCTTTATCGTCCTATGCCTTCTGATGGTCGCAGCCCCTTGCTGGGCGTTCGTTCAGCGTATCGCTACGGGCCGTGCGCTCACATTCGCATTTAAACAGTTCGGGAGCTTTACCATGTGGGCATGCCTTGTGTCCGGTATCCTCGCAGTGCCGACGAGTATGTTTGTCGACAACCGCACTCAGACTCAGCTGACGCAGATTCTCTCGAACGAGCCGAACTACTACATCTACGATGCACGATATTCTGGCAGCCAGAATAAGACCGATCGCTGAACGACGGCGTACGCTCGTCGAGATGCTTCGGCATGAGCCCGCAGGCTTGAGCTGGTGTGCCCTTCATGCAGACCTGATCGATGAAGCCATTCGGGAGATTTATCAGACCGTCCAGCAGTCGCATCCCAACCTTCCACAGATTTCAATCGTAGCGACCGGCGGATACGGGCGTCGGGAGCTGGCCCCTTACTCGGACATTGACCTGATCGTTATCCCCATCGAAGAGACACACCCTGCTCTGGATGCCGCGATCAAGGAGCTGTACTTCCTCCTTTATGAGGCATTTCGCAACGAGTTCGGCTTGGAAACAGGCTACGCATACCGGCTCATCAACGACGCTGTGGCGCTGGATCCCAAGACGCAAACGGGAGTTCTTGATGCCCGTCTCATCGCTGGTGCGCCAAAGCCATTCCAGGCCTTTATGGAGCTGCATCGCGAGTCGTTCGTGGTCGGTGAGTTCGTCCTGGAAAAGATCCGCGAGCGAGATGAGAGTTTTCGCGCCTACCATGACACACCGCTTGTCACCGCGCCGCACCTGAAAGATGGAGCGGGAGGGATGCGCTGTTTCCACTGTGCAAACTGGATACGAGCCTCCATCGGCGCAATGCCTTCACGACCAGGCACGGCCTATGATCGCCTTGCGATGTACCGCAATATCCTTCACCTCGTCAGCGAAAAGCGAACTGAATTGATGAGCTGGTCGCGCCAGGGTGATGCCGCAGAGCTTCTCGGAACGACGCCTGGACAGCTGATGTCCGATCTCGCATCCCAGATGATTGAAGTCCATGAGGAGTATCTGCGCGCGCTGGGCTCGCTCCACGAATCTCGCTACCATCTGGCTCCGGGAGTCATCGCGATTCGAGGAGAGGCTAGGGTCACGGGCGAAGCAACACTCAGCGCTGCCGCGCAGGGCATTGGGATTGCGACGGAACTTGGACTCCGGATTGAGCCAGTAGGGTCAGAAGCCAAAGACGAGGTTGACGGGGCCGAGGCGCTTCATGCTCTGGCAACGGGTGAAGCAACGCTGCGCAACTTCGACCGCTCCGGCCTGCTGGAAAAGCTCTTGCCCGAGCTGACAGCCTGCCGCACGCTGATGCCCCAAGACCCAACCCACACCTACTCCGTTTTTGAGCATACGCTTCGGGTCATACGCAATCTCGATAACATCCCCCTGGACGGCTATCTGGGGAACATTCGCTCTGCTGTCGTTCAAAAGCCCACCCTCTACTTAGCGGCGTTGCTCCACGATGTTGGAAAGATGGACCCGAACAAGGACCACAGCGAATTTGGGGCAGAGCTGGCTGTGCAGGTCGCAAAGCGATGGGGCATCGCCTCCAACGTGCGAGAGACGGTGGTCTGGCTGGTTCGTGAACACCTCACTCTGGACAAGTTCTTGCGAACTCGGGATGTCGAAAACGTTCAGACTGCATGGGAGTTTGCCTCAGTCGTCGGCACACAAGATCGGCTGGACATGCTTACTCTCCTGACTTACGCCGACGTGAACGCTGTGTCGGATTCGGCATGGACCGCGATGCAGGACAGTCTGTTGCGACTCCTGCATGAACGAACGACGGAAGCTTTGCAGGGAGAATCTGCACAAGCTCCTGCACCCTCGGTGTATCGCAAGCGGGTCGAGCGCGAACTGAGCAAAGACGATATTGCCGATGAAGACCTCCGCGCTTTCTTGGACTCGCTGCCTCCCCACTACATCCTGAGCACCAATACAGACACCATCAAGAAGCATGTTCGCTACGAGCGCAAGGCCAGGACCGGCGAAGTGATGATTGAGGTGAACCACAACGCGGAAGCGCATACGACCGAGATTACGGTCTGCTGTCCCGACTCGCCTGGGTTGCTCAACAAGATGCTGGGGGTGATCTACGCCTACGACTTGGCGACGCTTGGCGTTCGTGCTGCCACAACACGCACAGCGACCCCAGTCGCCATTGACACCTTCTCGGTTTCATTCAATGGCGGAAGCCTTCCTCCAGCAACCGAACGCCAGATCGAGGCGGGTCTTCGCGACGTCTTGGAAGGCCGAATGAACATCGCTGAAGTTTTGACCAAGCGTGGCAAAGATCCTGATCGCAAGCAAGACCAGTTCACGTATACATATACGGAAGGTCTCCCGGGGATTCTGGAAGTGAGAGCCCCAAGGGGACGCGGGATGGCGTACCGCATGTCTCGCCTGATCGCAAGCAAGGGCTGGAACATCGCCACGGCTCGATTTGGACAGTGGGCGGGTCGCGGCTCAGCAACGTTTTACATTGCTGGTAAGGACGAAGCCCCCCTTTCAGCGAACGAAGTCGAGCAGGCACTAGCCCGAGAGGTATAGTCCGCATTGGCCTATGAACGTGGTCATTTTTGGTTGTGGGAGGACTGGATCCTCGCTTGCATTGCAACTTCGGGCTGCGGGACACCGCATCACGATCATCGAACAGAACCCTGAGGCTCTGGTCCGTCTAGGCAACGATCACGACTTCAATATCGTGATCGGGAGCGGTATCGACGGCGACATTCTGGAACGATCTGGACTCGCAAGCGCTGACGCTTTCTTTGCTCTTACTCGCGGCGACAATACCAACCTGATGGCCGCTCAGATTGTGCGTATCAGATTTAACTGCCCTAAGATCTGCGTCAAGGTTTCTGACCCGCTTCGCGCTGAGGCTTATCGCAAGCTCGGCTACGAGTGCATCAATCCCCCGACACTCGCAGCGGGCATGATGCGTGACTGGCTTCTCGGCGAAGAATTCAAACCCGTGGACACCTACAACCTATTGCCGAAGGAGCTGGAGGTCTAACCATGTACATGGTGGTTGTTGGCGGCGGAAACGTCGGGCTTGAGCTTTCGAAGAGGCTTGTCGAAGCAGATCACGAGGTTCTCATCCTGGAAAAGGACGGTCGCAACATGAGTCGGCTGACGCAGATTCTCGGTGAGGAAAATGTGCTCTTAGGCGACGGCTGCGAGGTTCTCGTGCAGAAGCAGGCTGGATTCGAGCGTGCCGACGTTGTTGTTGCCGTCACAGGCGAAGACGAAGACAACCTCGTCGTCTGCCAAATGGCCAAAGTTCTTTGGAATGTAGACCGCGTTGTTGCTCGCGTCAACGATCCTGACCATGTTGAGATTTTTGAGCAGCTGGGTATCGGCGAGACGGTCAGTGCAACAGGCATCATTTACTCCCTGATCGAGCAGCAGATTTCTCCCGACGTCGTCTTGCCCGTCGGTGCACTGGGCCGAGGCAATCTTGAGGTTGTCGAAGTTGAGCTGAGCTCCCGATCCCCGGTGGTTGGAAAGAAGGTCCGCGATCTGGCATTGCCGCCAGAGACGAACATCATTTGGATCCTGCGCAACGATCAGGGTCTCGGTGTGACGGGCGATACCGAACTGCTAGTTGGCGACATGGTGGTTGCCTTGGTCAATCGCGACCATGCCGGCGAGCTTCGCACGGCCTTGCAGCCGGTCGTGGCTTAAGCCTTCTCGACTCGCAACGTCTTCTCGTGTGTATACACGGCGAAGCCCGTTGGGCTTCCCTTGGGTTTGCGCACGTACTTCTTCAGCGTGTAATCCACTTCTACATAGCCTGAGTGCTTGGCGATGCTGTTGCGCACCGCAACCTGCGCGGCAAACATCAAAGCTTCGCGGCTCACTTTGTCCGGCTGGTTGTGCGTTTGGATCACCACATGAGCTGACTGGGCGCCACGAACATGGAGCCAGAGGTCATTGGGCTTGGCAACTCTGAGCGTGAGGTAGTCATTCGCTTCTGAGTTCTCGCCATAGAACACTTTCTCACCCCCCGGCCCCATCAATTCCTTGATCTTCTTCCCTTCAAACGGACGATCCTCAGCCTTCTTTGCCACGGGCGTCTGATCGAACAGCCACCGCCTCCCCTTCGCCGCATCATGAATGCGCTGCACCTCTTCCGGATCATGAGCAGCTTCCAGCTGAAGAAGAGTTTCTTGGATGGCAGATCGATCCGTCTCCAGGCGCGCCATTTGTTCAGCAACTTCTGTCGCACTCGACTTTGCTCGCTTCGCCTTTTGGAAGAAACGCTCAGCGTTCTGCTTAAAGTTCAAATCAGGATTGAGGGGCAGAGTGACGGGGTTTCCGTCATAGTCATACGCTTCAAGAACAGATGCCCCAACCGCCAGCGACGGACCGTAGGCAAGGATCAATTCCCCTTTTCTCTGAAGCTCCGATGCTCTGCGCGAGGTGTCCATAACCTCTTGCATCGATTGGAGGGCCACTTCGCGGGCCATCAAAACCCGCTCCAGCTGCTGAGTTAGCGAGCGTTTGCGCTGATCGGCTTCGTAGGCTGGAACAGCATCTTCAAAGTGAACTTCCAATGCGTGGCAGAAGGATTGGAAGGCCTTTGTTTCATATCCGAGGGGTCGAACATCGAATGGATATGCGCCAAATCCTGGAGCGAGGCATGGATCGAATTGTCCGGTTTGTACGCAATGATGGAGTTCTGATATTGTTTTGATATCACTTTGCAACCATTTGGCGAGGAACGGCGAAACGCCTTCTCTGCCTTTCAGATCGCTTGTATCCTTTGCTTCCCAAAGGGGCTCCATCTGTCCGGTCGGTGGCGGTGTGTAGGGTCTTCCAGGACTAATCGGGCGCGAGGATTGGCTCTGGTTCAGCCACTTTGCCGCTGATATGATCTTGTTCTCATGATCAACGAGCAACAAGTTGCTGTGCTTGCCCATGATCTCGGCAACCAGAGTCCACTGCCCGACTTGAGTCTCAAATTCGATCCGCAGGATGCGGTCAAATCCGACCTGGACAATTGAGGCGATGCGGGCACCTTCCATCTTGGAGCGCATGGCCCGGCAGAGGTGTGGGATGTCTTCGGGCTGCTTTTGTCGGTGGCTGACGAGGTGGACTCGACCAAAGATCGGGTGAGCGCTGAGGCAAAGCTGGTGCTCTTTGCCTCCTGCATAGATGCCCAAGACGAGCGTGTCGGATGTGGGCTGCACGATCCTTTGGAGCTTCCCTCCAGACAGCATTTGGAGTTCTGCAACGACTGCAGAAAGGCAAAGGCTGTCAAATGGGATCTTCTTGAGCTCGGGCATTCCTCGCTCCATTAAACCTGTATGCGACGTATAGAACAGTGCAGGCTCATGACTACTCCCCCACCCCAGCCACCGATCGGCTATGACCTGCGTCCGCCGGAGATGCCCAAAGCCTGGAAGCTCTATCGAGTGCTCCTTGTCGTGCTGGTCTTGATGCAAGGTGCCATCTTTGCCATGGGCATGTGGGTTCGCAATAACGCGCAATGGATCGCTGACCAAGACCCTGACCGACAAACAAGCGTCAGTATGCTTGTCTCCTATGGCAATACACTGATCTGGTCAGGGGTGATCTTTGCCTTGCTGAACATTGCTTTATTCTTTCTGCCTCGAAAGCCGTGGGCCTATGGCATTCACCTGACCAATGCCATTGCCGGAATCGCCATGTGCTGTCCTGCGCCGCTTGCGATTTGGGTTTTGGTGCTGATGTGTAAGCCCGAAGCCAAGCGATGGTACGACGCATGAACGGTGAAACACTCTTGGGCGACACTCGTCAGAAGAGACATGAACGGAATTCTTGGACTGGCAGGATCGATGTCCTTCTTCTTTGCGCTGTGGGGTCAGACTACTCCGCCCGCGAACAATGGCCAGACCACCGTGCCTAAGCCAAAGACACAGGTGATCCGCCTTCAGGTGCGGCATGCCGACCCTTGGTTTGTGGTGAAGATGCTCGAGGGCGCAACGGTTCAATTTCCAGAGCTGAGCACGCTGGGAATTCCGGGGCTTTTGAGCCCGCCTTCGAGCGGAGCCAAGCCGCTGTTTCCGGGCAAGTTTGTGGTGAACCCAACCGACAACTCGATCCTGTACTATCCGCCTGCGGAGTAGGCGAATAGTATTGAGGATTGGTGATTGATTAGATTGGCGGTCTCCCCGTTCTCATCGATCTACCGCCAGCAAGCTTCTCCAACTGCGTTGGAGCTGACCCTCACCCCCTGCCCCCTCTCCCTCGCTGCGCAGGGAGAGGGGAATGAAGAGCGCAAGCTGAAGCATGCGGCTACGAGTTTTGGGGAGTGTTGAGTGTTGAGTGTTGAGTCACCCCCACCTCTGTTCACTTCGTTCACAGGTCCTCCCCCCTCAAGGGGGAGGTGCCTTGGATTGATGGTTGTCAATTGACTGAATTGGGGACCCACACCCTAGCCCTTCCTCCCATTTCTCCTTCGTCGAGATGGCTATGAGAGAATTCATGACCCTCACCCCCTGCCCCTCTCCCTCGCTGCGCAGGGAGAGGGGATTATTGCGCAAGCTAAAGTATGCGGCTACGGGAAGGAAGGATCTATGACGGACGCTTAGTGTGCATAGGTGTCGCCGTTTGAGGTTTCGACTTCGTTTTGAATACGGTCGACTTTGCCCTGGTCCACCTGCTTGTCTTGAAGCATCTCGCATCCGGCAATGAACGGAACGGCAAGGACCGCAAGGATCATGAGTCGTGCAAAAAGCTTGTTCATAGTTTAGTTATCAGCATAATTCGCGCCATTCGAGACCTTCTTTGCAGGCCCCATCGTCTTCTCGGCGTGGTTGCGGAATCTGTGAGCAAATGTGGCAACGTCGCTCGATGTCCTCGCTGTGCATCGCCTTTGCGGGAAGAGCGGTCGCACTACCGCTGTGAGATATGCGGCATCGTGGCCGCTTGCTGTGAAGGGGAATGCGCCCAGCCATTCATTTCGCCCCACTGCGTCACAGTCGATCTTGAGTCTGAATCGTCATAATTCGGATTGGATGTTGGTTCAACGACTAACCTTCGAGACGATTCCTGGCGCAACCGCTTTGCAGCGTGACTGTTTTCCAGCACCCTTTCCTGAGGAGTTGCTATGGTCTTCTGCGCACCTTGAGGAGCATCTTCGGGTCTTTCCTGAGGGACAGTTCGTTGCGGTTTTTGACGACAAAGTGATTGGAAGCGCGAGTGCGCTGATTATCTCCGAAGAGAATTGGCAGGCTCACCATGATTGGGACACCACCACCGGCGGGCACTTTATGAGGAACCACGATCCGAAAGGGACAACCCTGTATGGGATGGACATCAGTGTGCATCCGGACTATCGTGGGCAGGGGGTGGGGCGGGCGCTCTATCAGGCTCGGTTTGATGCCGTATTCAGTCTTGGGCTGGCCCGGTACGGAACGGCGTGTCGAATCCCGGACTATGCCGCTTGGAGTGAAGCACATGGGGGGAGCCCAATCGAGTATTGCGAGAAAGTTGCGCGGGGGGAGGCCAGAGATCGAACGATGACACCGCTTCTTCGCTATGGCCTGCGATATGTTCAAGTATTGAATGATTATATGGATGATATTGAATCAGGCAACAGTGCTGCCCTGCTGGAGTGGAAACCATGAGAGTCGCCGCTATTAACTGGAAAATCCGGCAGCTGAAGGATGAGCAAGGTTTCTTTGACCACGCTTCGGAATTGATCACTCAAGCCTCGACCGAAAGGGCCGATCTTGCGGTTTTTCCGGAGTCAGTCGTGCTGGAACTGTGCAGCCTGCGGCCCGATCTGCAGGGTCCTCCTATGATCGAGTGGCTGCTGGAGTTCGGTCCGGCATTTGAATCACACCTGATTGGCCTGTCCAAGCAGTTCGGGATAGGAATCGTTGGTGGATCGCACTTTGCCATGCGCGATGGCAAGGCATATAACGTGAGCCTTTATGTTCCCAAAGACCGACCGGACGACGCGATCTCGATACCCAAGATCTACATGACGCAGTTTGAAGGGGTGGAGTGGGGGATTGTTGGAGGTACAGCTGTTCCGAATGCCGTCGATCCGACGCTGGGGATCACGATCTGCTACGATTCCGAGTTTCCGGAAGCAGTGAGGCCGATCTGCGAGTATGGGGCCCTGCTCCTCTGCGTTCCGGCCTACACCGAGACCGTGCGCGGATTTCAGCGCGTTCGATGGTGTTGCAAAGCACGGGCAGTCGAGAACCAGATTTACGTCGTGCATACCTCTTTGGTGGGGGCTTTGGGGCGGGAACCGTTGCCGACGACATATGGAAGCTCAGCCATCTTAACGCCTTCCATCGAACCTTTCCCAGAATCAGCTGTAATTGCAGAGACGCCTTTGAATGAGGAGGCGGTTGCGGCGGCCGATCTTGATTTTGAGGTTCTGCTGGATTCGCGAACGAAGGGCGATGTGCGGAATTGGGAAGATAGGAAAGGCGGGGATTTTTCGGCGTACGGAATACCAAAGTGTTGAGTGTTGGGTGTTAGGTGTTGAGGGGCTTTCCCAATATTCGCCTATATTTACCACCCCTCCCTGAGTTCGCTTCGCTCACACTTCCTTCTTCCTTCCTCGCGTTGCTCGGTGGAGCCGCCCTCAAGGGGAGGGTGCTATGTAGGCAAAACCTCTTCCTGACCGAACGCTCAATACTTAGCGTCAGCACCCAACGCCTGAATGCTATCCCTGCCATAATCGTTGCGTGTCCGACTACGCCGAGCTTGTTCCAGCCCTTGAAGACCTGATGCGACGGGCGGGACGGATCGCCAGAGAGGCTCGCTCGAATCTGGACATACGACTTAAGCCCGACGGCAGTGTCGTCACCAATGCAGACATTCTCGTCGACGATTTCTTGCTCGCTGAACTGCCCAAGCTTGTGGGCGATGCGGGCTGCTGGGGAGAGGAGTCGGGATTCAACGAACCGGGCCTGAGCGGCCTGTGGGCGTTTGATCCCGTCGATGGCACGTCCAATTTTGCCTTTGGCTCTCCCCTTTGGGGCATCAGTGTTGCGCTGGTTCAAGGGGAGGACATTCCCATAGCCAGCGTCTATCTGCCGGATCTGGATGAAATGTTTACGAGCGTTCAGGGCGGTGGGGCGACCTTCAACGGTGAGACATTGCCTTTGATTCCGGATGGTGAAATCAAGAAGCACGAGATTGTCAGCTATTGCTTCAACGTGTTCAAAGCAACGCCGAACGTTCTTTGGCCCGGCAAGATGCGTTGCAACGGCGCTTTTGTCATTGAAGGAGCCTGGGTTGCAAAACAGCGGATGCGGGCCATGGTCGGTATTCGGGAGAAGCTTTATGACATTGCTGGAGTCGTCGGCATTTGCAGGGAGTTGAACGCTCAAATCCGTTATGCCGACGGGACTCCGTTCTCCCTTGTTGAGCTTATGGCCGATGTGAAGGTGATGCGTCCGTGGATTATCTTCCCTGAGGGTGAGCCCTTCACACTTCCTCAAGCGAATCCATAACGGAACGAATGTCGGCGGGGCTTAAGTTGTCTGCGGCATCCTTTGCATAGTGTGCAAACTGCACTTTCCCGCTTGTGTCGATCACAAAAGTGCCTCCAAGCTGCCAGGGGTCCGATTCAGGCTTTGCAAACTTCACCCCTCGCTTGACCGCCTGCATCCCTTTTGCAAAGGTTCGGAAGTTGAGAACTTGCAAAGGACGACCTGCCTTGACCTCAAACGCTCGATACAGTTCGCGGTTTGGGTCACTGATGAACCGGTGCGGCGACTTGATGAGGGCCTTGATCTCTTCCGCCTGCTCGGGCGTGCCCATGGCTCCGTAAACGATGTTCAGGTCATTCAGCGGCGACAGCTCCTTCATGTGGTCGCGGCAGAATACGCATCCAAAGTGGCGCACGAATACCAACGCGAGCGGCTTCTCTGCGTAGAGTGAGCTTAAGGGCACTTGCTCGCCGGTCGAGAGTTGGACGGTGAGGTCGGGGGCGTTCATTTTAGCTATCAGCTACCTGCTATCGGCGATCTCTATTCCGCTCGTGAGCTTGCCATACGGACCTCTTCGATCGCTTCTTCCAGGGTTTTGATGAGGCGGTAAGCGGCGTCGAGGGGATCGCCCGTGTAAGGCCAGATCAGATTCTCCTTCGTGAGATAGCTGTCTTTCTTCTTACGCCCCATGATGCTGAAAGCCATTGGGGGAATTTTTTCGCGGTGGCGGAACCAGACGGCGACACGACCGCCGCGAGCTTCCATCTTGTCCATATGGAGCCCCTGGGCACGGATTCGAAGACTCATGACTGAGAAGGCGTTGCTGACCTCTTCTGGGAATTGTCCGTATCGGTCGGAGACTTCCTCCCTTGCTTCGTTGAGCGAATCCAGCGTTCGCGAACTCATCATACGCTGATAAAAGTACAACCTTTGGGCTTGATCTCTAATATAACTATCCGGTATGAGGGCCGAGATCGGCAGGTCGAGTGCGGGCAAAGGCTCCATCGGACTGAGGGCTTCACCTTCCATTTCCTTCAGCTTCTGCTTTGAAATTTCGCCCTCTGACAAGGCCTTCATGAGTGAAACCTGCTCGTTGATCAGTTGCGTGTAAAGCTCGTAGCCGACGGATGCCATCGCTCCATGCTGCTTGGCGCCGAGGAGTTCTCCAGCGCCGCGAATCTGGAGATCGCGAAAGGCGAGCGAATATCCTGATCCCAGGTTGCTGAATTCTTGGAGGGCTTGAAGCCGCTGCATCGCAACTTCCTGCACTTCCTTATTCGATTCGTATAAGAAATAGGCATAAGCCTGTCTATCTGATCGACCAACACGACCCCTGAGCTGGTAGAGCTGGGACAGTCCGAAACGGTCGGCATTCTCCACAAGGAGGGTATTCACGTTGGCGATATCGATGCCGTTTTCGACGATCGTTGTGGACAGCAGAATGTCGATCTCGCCTTTGATGAATCCGATCATCACGGGTTCGATTTCTTTTTCACCCATCTGTCCGTGAGCGACGGCAATGCGTGCGTTGGGGACGATCTTCTTGAGCTTTTCGGCGATATGGAAGATGCCGTTGACTCGGTTGTAAACGTAGAAGACTTGGCCTCCGCGTGAGAGTTCGCGCAACAGCGCCTCCCGAACTACCTCGTTTGCGTAGGGTCGGACGAAAGTTCTGACTGGAAGACGACCGGGGGGTGGGTCGTTGATAAGGGACATCTGGCGAATGTCCATGAGAGCCATGCTGAGCGTTCGGGGGATAGGTGTTGCCGACATGCTGAGCACATCGACGGCTGTGCGGAGCTTCTTGAGCATCTCCTTCTGCTTCACGCCGAATTTCTGCTCTTCGTCGATGATGACCAGGCCGAGGTCTTTGAACTCCACCTCCTCGCTGAGGATGGCGTGCGTGCCGATGAGAATGTCCTCTTTTCCGAGCTTGACATCGTTCAGAATTTCCCTTCTTTCGGCAGTGGTTTTGAACCTGTTAAGTACCTCCAGCTTGACGCTGAAGGGCTGCATGCGCTCCGCGAAGTTTCGATAATGCTGTTCAGAAAGGATGGTGGTGGGGCAAAGGACGGCGACCTGCTTGCCTGCTTGGACAGCCTTGAAAGCCGCACGGATAGCGACTTCGGTTTTGCCAAATCCGACATCTCCACAGACCAGACGGTCCATGGGATAGTCGGTAATCATGTCTCGTTTGACGTCTCGGATGGCGGCGAGTTGGCTGGTGGTTTCGACCCAGGGAAACGTGGCCTCCATTTCACCCTGCCAGGGGGTATCCGGGCCGAAGCTGGGTCGCTGAACGGTCTTTCGTTCAGCGTAGAGCTTGACCAGGTCCTGTGCGAACGCTTTTGCGTCCTCTCTCGCTTTGGAGATCGTTTTCTGCCATTCGCCTCCGGTGAGGCGATAGATCTTGGGTGTTGCATCGCCGGGATTCAGATACTTCTGAACACGGTCGAGCTGGTCAGCAGGGACAAAGAGCTTGTCCGGCGGGGCGTATTCGATGTAGAGAAACTCTTTTTCCTGCCCGTCGACGACACGCCGAACCAGGCCCTGATAGATTCCAATGCCGTATTGGATGTGAACCACGTAATCCCCGGGCTTGAGGTCGAGGACGGTGGCGATGGGGGCGCCTTCGAGGAATCTCTTTTGGGGGAGTTTGAGTCTGCCGACGCCGAAGAGTTCTGCGTCTGTAACGAAGACCATTTTCTCGCTCGGGAGAATAAAGCCTCCGGCGAGGTTTCCGGTGCTGAGGTAGTAGCCCGGTTCGATCTTTCCTTCTGGGATTTCGTCTCCGACGTAAATCTCCACCTGATTGAGCATCGACTTGGCGCGGCTGGGCTGATCGGTACAGAACACGACGCTGAGCTTTTGATCTCCCCAGGTTTTGAGGGTTTTCGCGAAGGAGTCCGGGCGCGTACGGTAAGGCTCCAGCGAGGCGATCTCGAGATCGGACTGTTTGCCGCTTTCCATCCAGTCGGGGATGGCGTTCATCGCGGTGAGGTTCCAGATTCGGGAATGGTTTGCGATGTGCTCAGGCGGGAGAACAAAGTCGAGAACGGTGCTTTTGAGGATTTCTCCGCGTTCTGCGCGGGCGGTGAGGGCCTGAGAGAGATCCTCTTCTGACTTGGCGATCAGGCCTTCGAGCTCCAGCGGCTCGTCCACGACCAGCACTCCCGATTCACCGAGGAGGTCGATGGCGCATCCTGAGTCGGGGAAGATGAGGGGGCGGTAGAGGTCAAGTCGGTCGAAGTAGCGTCGGTGAACGATGGAGTCGGCGTCCTCGGCGATGAGGGAGCGCAGGCGATCAGCGGCGGTTTCTTCAAGCTGGGAAGCCTCGACCTCCATGGAATGCACTAGCATCTCCCGGAAGTCGGCGACGTCTTTGGGGAAGACCGTTTCGCGGGATGGGTTGAGCGAAATGCCCTGCAGCTGCCCGACTGAGCGTTGCGTCATGGGGTCGAACAGGCGGAGGCTTTCGATCTCGTCTCCAAAGAACTCTACGCGGACCGGAAGGTCTCGTCCGGTGGCGTAGATGTCGATGATGCCACCGCGCTTGCTGAACTGGCCGGGGAGTCGGACCGGCTCCTGATATTCGTAGCCGAGCCTTTGGATGCGGCGGACCAGCTTGTCGGGTTCGATGGTTCCGCCGGGGCGGAGGTCCAGATGCAACTCCTGCAAGAGATCTTGGGGCAGGGTTCTTTCCAATGCGGCTGGAGCGGTGGCGATGACGATGACGGGATCGTTTTCAGCCAGCGCACGCACTGCACCGAGCCTTTCGGAAAGGGCGATGTGCTCGGGGGCGGCGTCTTCAAAGAGGGCCGATGTGCCGCTAGGGAGTTGGCGGATGGAGCCTTCGGGGACGCCTGAAAGCGTCAGTCGAGCCTGCCACTTTAGGCACTTTTCATACGTGCTGGTGAGCACGAGATATTTATTCGGTTGCCTAAGAAATTGAGCGGCGAGCAACACCGCACGCGCCTCGTCAGCCACGGAATGCCATGTCGAGGAAGCGTCAAGAGACTCAAATGCCGGTTTGAGCGCCGGGAGATCGGGGAGGCGTTTCGCCCAGTCCGAAAAGCGCATTCGGGGGAGAGTGTACCGATTCTCGAGACTTTCCGATAGGTTCTGTGGGGATTGTTGTCAGGTGGAGAGCAAGTGGCTCGATGCAATCCGACAATCTTCGGGCAAACCACCTGACAATAACCTGCCTACGCTTCGGGTGGGACCTTGCAAACTTTTGGCAGACCGGGTATAAATATGCCCTTCGCGAGCGGGAATAGCTCAGTGGTAGAGCATCTCGTTGCCAACGAGAGGGTCGAGAGTTCGAATCTCTTTTCCCGCTCCAAACTTCCCTTCTGGACGTTTTGGGCCGTTCGCGTGCCTGGCCTCAATTTTTGCGCAAGCTAAAGCATGCTGCTACGAATTGCCGAAAACAGGGACCCCTGCAACCTAGGTGCCGTTCAACGCATACTTAGTCTCAGCATGTCCGCTGAAGAACGCCCGTCAGGCAGCGCCGAGAGCTTTTCGATCCAGCTTGATTACGTCAAGACGCCTCCAGGACTAATCATCGACAAGCTGACTATCACCGGGGAACGGATCACGATCGAGGGTGAACCGTTTGCTGTCGATATGAAGAAGCCTGGAAACGTGGTGGCGCGCATTTCTCAAGATTCCGTTGCGCACTTTTTAGGCTACAAAGACTTGGGCAAGGTTGAAGAGCTGACGATCAGCTTTGAGCCTGGGATGATCCACGTGGATGCAGGCGTTCGCGTTGGCGTAAAGATCTCAGCCAAGGTTGAATGCGGATTAAGAATAGAGGACGGCTCGCGTGTAATGGTCGTTGTGAAGTCCGCGAAGGTGCTTGGACTTGGCCCCAAGGGGCTGGTCCAGCAGGTCATTGATGACATCAATCCGATCTTTGAGACCTCGATGATTCCGATTCCACTCACGCTGAACGAAGTGGAAATCATGCATGAGGCTGTCGAACTTCGGGGGACATTTGGGCTTCCGGACTCTCTCCGTAAATAGTGTTCCTTTGGTATCTCTGAGGGGATGCTTACATATCTGCGGCTTACGGGGTGCAAGCTGAGGCATGCGGCTACGGCTTTTTGGAGTACAGCTAATCTTGGCTCTTCCTCCAACTGCGTTGGAGCTGACCCTCACCCCCTGCCCCTCTCCCTCGCTGCGCAGGGAGAGGGGGTTATGGCGCAAGCTAAAGCATGCGGCTACGGGTGCGGTTTACGGGCGCAAGCTGAAGCATGCGGGTACTGCTTTTTGGAGTGCAACTGATCTTGACTCTTCCTCCAACTGCGTTGGAGCTGACCCTCACCCACTGCCCCCTCTCCCTCGCTGCGCAGGGAGAGGGGATTATTGCGCAAGCTAAAGCATGCGGCTACGGGTGCAGTTTACGGACGCAAGCTAAAGCATACGGCTACGGTGCAGTTTACGGGCGCAAGCTGAAGCATGCGGCTGCGGGTGCAGTTTACGGACGCAAGCTGAGGCATGCGGCTACGGGCTGTATATGCTCGAAGAATCCTCCCAGTTTGACTCCCGTCGCGTTTTCTCAATCCCGGTCGGGCGGGCGAACGGGGACCTTCGCACGGCGTGTGGGCTGACCTGCTGGCCCTGGCTTCGTTTGGCACGACGGGTATATTCATGTCCCCTTTGGGCGAGTGGCGAAATTGGTAGACGCGCTGGATTTAGGTTCCAGTCCCTCGCGGGGTGAGAGTTCGAGTCTCTCCTTGCCCACCAGAATCTTGCTTGGCTCACTGAGCCGGTGAGCTCTGTTCTGACTTAATACCGCTTAGCAGTTCGTGCAGGACCTTTCCCATGTCTTGAACCGTATTCGGCTTCAGGACCAGAGCACGGATTCCCGTGTCTTTTGTGCGCTCGATGTCTTCGGGTCGGATATAGCCTGTGACCATCACGATTGGGGTCGAGGGGCGCACAGTTAGAAGCTGGCGCACAAACTCCGGTCCATCCACTCTGGGCATTGAAAGGTCGGTGATGACGATATCGAATCTTCCCGGGTCCGTGATGAACTCCTTCAGAGCTTCCTGCGGATCGACGAAGCCGGCTACCTCATAGTTCAGTCGGCGGAGCATGCGCGTGACCATCAGCACGAGAGCCTCATCATCATCGACATACATCACGCTCTCGCCCTTTCCTGTGTAATCGGGCATTTCGCCGCGCTGTTTCTCGGGGACCGCAGACTCGACAGCTGGAAGATAGATTCGGAACAGCGTTCCCTTTCCAAGCTCGCTGTATGCGGTGATTGCGCCCTTGTGGCGCTCGACGATTCCGTAAACCACAGCAAGACCAAGCCCCGTTCCTTCGTTGACTCCCTTCGTTGTGAAGAATGGCTCAAAGATTCGTGAGAGCGTTTGAGTGTCCATGCCTTTGCCGGTATCGCTCACCGACAGGCGGATGTATCTGCCTGGAAGCAGGTTGGGGAGCCGTCCCACAGCGACTTCGTCTAAATACACCGTACTGGCTACGACTTCCAAGAGCCCGCCTTTCTCGCGCATCGCGTGGAGGGCATTGACTCCGAGATTCATCACGACCTGGTGAATCTCGGTTTGGTCCCCCAAGATGGCAGGCATATCCGGCTCGTACTCTGTTCGAATCTCGATGTTGTCTGGCTTTGTCGCTCGCAAGAACTGTATCGTTTCCTCAACAACGCTTGGAATGCTGATCGGCTCGTTCTTGGCTTCCTCGGCACGGCTGATACGCAGAATCTGGCGGACGACAGAGGCACCCCGCGCTGAAGCCTTTTCAATCTCCGCGATATCCCTTTGGACCGGATGGCCCGGAGGCAGTTCTTCCTGAGCCAGCTTTGCGTTGCCTGCGATTGCCGTCAGGATGTTGTTGAAATCGTGGGCGATTCCACCTGCCAAGGTCCCGATCGCTTCCATTTTTTGGGCGAGGCGCAGACGCTCGTCCAAGAGTCTCTGGTCGGTGATGTCCCGGGCCGTGATCGTTATCCAGCGGACCTTTCCACTTTCATCATGCACCGGAGCCAACGAAACGGATACCTGAATGGTGCGACCAGATTTTGCGGCAAAGACCGTTTCAAAATCATGCACAATCTTGCTCTCCAGTGTCTGCTGAATAATCTGCGAGAATTCACTGAGTCGGTCTTCGGGCAGAAGAATTGCGGCAGGCTGTCCTATGATTTCGTCCGAGTTGTGACCAAAAATCCGTTCAGCGGCAGCATTCCATGAGGTGATCATTCCGTTCAGATCGCTCGTGACAATGGCGTCTGCAGAGGATTCCACAACGGCCCCATAAAGACGCTCCATCTCATAGAGCTTCCTCAGCGTCGCCGTTCTTTCTATTACAGCTTTGGACATCTCGCTGAATGCTTTTGCCAGCGCCCCGACCTCGCCGCTGGCTTTCACATCGGCAGCAATCTCGGTCTCACCATCAAACCTTACAACGGTCTCTGTCAGCCTTTCGAGCGGCTTGGTCATCGACCTTGCCACGAACACAGCGATGAGGATGGCGAGGAGGAGCGCTCCGGCAGCTGTCGCTCTGGCGGCTGATCGGATGGAATCAAGCGGCTTGACCATAAGGGCCCGCGATCTTGTCTGTATGACAGCCGCATAGAACGGTTCCGAAGGCAGGACTGACGCTGCGACCGCATAAGTTTCGGGGGCATTCCTCATCTGGCTTCGAACGCCTTTCGCCCCGCCATTGGCTACCGCAGCCAGTCCGGGAAAGTCTTCGCGCCAGTCTGTCTTTACGCCAAGGTCCAATCCAAATTCCTTGCTTCGGTCTGGATGGACGACATATCCGCCTCGCTGGTCAATCAGATAGGGCACCGCTCCGTTGATCGTTCTGTCTCGGAGCAGCTGCAACATTCGCGTAACGTCGATGTTTGCAATCAGAACGGCAAAGGGCTTGCCATCGGGAAGCGTCATCAATGTAGAAACGCGCAACACCGGCACATGGGGAACTTCAATCTTGTCGTTGTCTTGGTTCAGCTCGATGGGTGATGTGTAGACCTTCCCCGGCGGCGTTTTGAGCGAGTCGAGGTAGAACTGGCGCTTGCCTTTCCACTGAAGCTCTGAGTCTGGTACAACACGAATCTTCCCGCCAATGCCCATGCGATCAACACGCACGATCTCATGGCCGCCATTGAGTATTCCGATCACCCGGAATTTGTAGTAGTCGGGGCGGGCCTGCATGATCGAAACCATGTTTCGGGAGAGTCGGGTCTTCCACTGTTCATATGTGGAATTCTGCTCCGCATCGAATCCGCCGTTGGCATAGGCCCGCGCCATTCCCTTGACCGGCTCTGTTCCTGCGACGGAGAGTATCTCGGCACGCGCATCCTGAATGAAAGCACCCAGTTCATCCGCACGCCTTTGCGCGCCCGTTTGGAGGCGATCTACTTCTGCGGGGAGGATGGCTCTAACGAGGTTGCGATCCGCCAGAAGCTCGATGGAAATTGCCGTTAGAAAGACAAGGCCAACCGACGCGAGAATCAGTCTCGTCGACAAACCAAATCTAGGCCATCTTGACTTCCCGGCCATTAAATCAGTCGCTCCCCAGCGCGATCGGGGCGCTCTGAACACCCCGTTTCAGTTATGAGCTTTAGGCTACACCGAAGAATCGCGTTGTTCCAAGTCCTTCACAAAACTATGGCAAAAAAGCAACTGCGCAACAATATGGGCTTCATTTCTGCCAAGGCAGAAATGAAGCATGGGGTTTCGGCCCGGGAAGGGTAAGGCTAATCCTCTTGGAGGGTGTCGAAGATTCGCTTCTCGAGTCCTGCAGGCATCTTGCATTCGTTCAGCTTGCTCTTGACGAGCTTCAGCATCGAAGACTCGAAGCTGAAATATGATGCGCAATGCGAGCAACTTTCGAGATGCCTTCTCACGGTGCTCGCTTCGGCTTCGTCCAGCTCGCGGTCCAAATAAGGGGTGAGAAGAGCGATGATCTCCTCGCAAGTCATTTTATGTTCAGACATGGACATCGCCTCCGACTATTCCTCTTGCTTGCGCATAATCCCACAGCTTGGCCTGCAGCATCTTTCGGCCTCGGTGAAGCCTTGATCGGACTGTGCCTACGGGGATATCCAGAGTAGCGGCGATTTCCTCGTAGCTCATTTCACCCAAGAAGAACAGCATGCTTGCCGTTCTGAATTCGTCGGGCAAAGATTCAAGCGCCTTCTGCACCTGCTCTGCCTCGATTGAATCGAAAAGATCTCGCGCTGGGTCCGCGCCTTCCAGACTGACGCCTGCTTTCTCTGCGTTAGCATAGATATAGGCATCCTGGATGTCGGCCAGATCGACTGTTTGCACCTGCTTCTTTGTCCTCGTTCGGTAGAACTCATTCGTCAGAATCTTGAAGAACCAAGCTTTGAAATTGGTTCCCTGCATGAACCCGGCCCGGCCTTTGAAGGCAGAAAGGGTTGCATCCTGAAGAAGATCGGCGGCTTCATCGGTGTTTCCGTGGACAAGGCGCAGAGCATAGCGGTACGCCTTCTCCATTTCTGGCTGCAACAGCCTTTCAAATTCAGTACGGTCCAATATTCATTGCCCTCTACATGCGAACAGACAGTACCCACAGTTTAATCGGTATGAACCATTGCGAGTTCCTGAAAGGTAAGCAGGATCTGATAAATTCTGATTCCTGCGCTATCGCTTACACGTCCGTATCATGTTGGCGGAATAGCGATTTCGCCATAATTGAAGCCTGCTGTGAGCTTGTCTAACCCATTTAGCGCCGTTAAGGCCGTTTATTTTGATCTTGATGACACCCTTTGCGGATATTGGGATGCTTCCAAGGCGGCCCTTCGCACGGCTTTTTCCGAGCACGGTCCGGAGGGATATTCGGCTGAGGAGATGGTTGGGCATTGGGCTGCGGCTTTTCGGGAATTCAGCCCGCAAGTGAAGAAGCTTGATCTTTATCAGGAGTATCTGAAGTCGGGCACGAAGACGCGCACGGAGCAGATGCGACGGACTTTGGCCCAAGTGGGCATTGACGATGAAGAGCGCGCGGAGGCATTGAGCCATCGATATATGAGTCAGCGCGATGCCAACCTCAAGCTCTTTCCTGAATCTCTGGAGGTTTTGAATCATCTGCGGGGCCGGTATCCAATGGGCTTGATCACCAACGGTCCAGCGGATATTCAGCGGCAGGAGATCGGTACGCTTGCGATCGGGGACTACTTCGATCACGTTTATATTGAAGGCGAGGTGGGGTTTGGCAAGCCGCATCAGGATGTTTTCGATATGGCGCGCACGGCGGTGGGGTTTGAGCGTGAGGAGATCCTGTTTGTGGGCAACAGCTATGCTCACGATATTCAGCCGGCGATCTTGGCGGGATGGAAGACGTTCTGGGTGCGGCGACCGAGCGATGTGCCACCGAGTGCGCCTGGCGTGAACCCCAAGCCCGAGCTAAGACCTGAAGATGCGGCAGAACCGACTATGGAATCAGGCGATCTTAGGCCCCTTCTAACCCTGCTGTAAAGGCGGACGGTACAATGCTGTTGGTATGGCTACGGTGCTTCCCGAGCGTCTGAGCGGCATTACTTTCGACCAGATTGCCGACAAGGTTTTCAACAACGAGCGAATCTCGGCTGACGAAGCGCTGTTCCTCTTTCACCACAACAACCCGCTGGATTTGGCGACGCTTGCGAACCATCGTCGGCAGCAGCGCGTTCCAGGCCGGACCGTAACCTATATCATCGGGCGCATTCTGAACTACACCAACGTTTGCTGGGTGCGTTGCAAGTTCTGCGCTTTCTATCGAGTGCCGAACCACACCGAGGGCTACCTTCTGAGCGATGAGGAGATTCTTCAGAAGGTTGGCGATACAGTCGACAAGGGTGGCATCGAGATTCTGTTTCAGGGCGGATTGAATCCCAAGCTCAAGATCGATTACTACGAAGAGATCTTTCGTAAGATCAAAGCGGCTTATCCGAACGTGATCCTTCATGCGCTCTCTCCCGCTGAAATCATTTACATCGCGCACATTTCCAAGCTGACCTTGCACGACACGCTGGCAAGGCTGAAGGATGCTGGCCTGCATTCGATTCCGGGTGCGGGCGGGGAAATCTTGGTGGACCGGGTGCGCAAGATCATTGCTCCTTACAAGGACACGACCGACGAGTGGCTGGAGTGTATGCGCACGGCGGCATCGCTGGGGATTCGCAGCACGGCGTCGATGATGTTCGGGCATGTCGAGACCATCGAGGATCGGGTGGAGCATTTGGGTCGCATTCGAGACTTGCAGGACGAGTGCAATCCGTTCCGTGCTTTTATCACTTGGAACTTCCAGCCCGAGGACACCAACCTCCCGATTGCAAAGAAAGCTTCGGGGTGGGACTACCTTAAAACTGTTGCAGTTTCGCGCATATTCTTAGACAATATCGACAATCTGCAGGTGTCGATTTTGACGCAGGGACCGAAGATCGCGCAGACCGCGCTGAACTATGGCGCGAACGATTTTGGCTCGATCATGATCGAGGAGAACGTGGTGAGCGCGGCGGGCAACAAATTCATTCTGAGCGCTTCGGAGTTTGAGCGAGAGATTCGGGATGCAGGCTATGAGCCGCATCGACGAAATACGCGGTATGAGCTGATTTGAGATCCGTGATCCGTGATCCGTGATCCGATGAGAGGGATCTCCTTGAGTTCGACCAAGCGCGCCACACTTGCATTGTATCGCCCCGTTGGGCAGGCTGAGCTTGATCTCATTGCAGAGTCGGGTTACACGGGATTTCCTCCTCGCTTGCCGATTCAGCCCATCTTCTATCCCGTGCTAAACGAGGAGTACGCGATTCAGATCGCTCGGGATTGGAATACCAAAGATGCGGCGTCTGGGTTTGTGGGCTACGTGACACGCTTTGAGGTGGATGCGGAATGGGTGGCGAGGTATCCGGTGCAAGTGGTTGGGGCGACCAGGCATGAAGAGCTCTGGGTTCCGGCTGAGGAGCTGGAGGAGTTCAACGCTCACATCGTCGGGAAGATTGAGGTGATCCACGTTTTTCGTGGAGAGTCTTAGCCCGCTGTTTTGTTTCTCACAAGGAGGCTAAGGAGCAGAGTACGCGACGGATTTGGTGGTGGAGACTCAACAGTTGAGTATTTCCAGCTGTAGCAGATAGTCGTCACCCTATCCCTGTTCCCTGCGTTCACAGCCTCCCCCATCAAGGGGGAGGAGATTCCGACTTTGTCTGCAATCGCTACAATCTTGGTGTGGCGTGCAAGCACTTTCGCGTGACGGGATATGTTCAGGGCGTTGGGTTTCGGGCGTTCGTGCGGCGGGTTGCGGAGGAGCTGGGTTGCAGAGGCGAGGTTTGGAACTGCCGGGATGGAGCGGTTGAGCTGATCGCTGAGCATGACGCCGATGTGATGCTGGATGAGCTCGCGGTTCGCCTAAGGCATGGGCCAGGTCGAGTAGAAAACGTGCAGGATTTGGGGAATGCTGGCGAGCTGGGGATCAGCGGATTCGGGATTGGGCCGACGCGGTGAATTTGGCGTCTGCGGTTTCTCCGGCTAAACTATCCTTATGCTTGCAACGACGCTTGCGATGCTTACAATGGCTCACTTTGAACAAGCTATCAATAGTCGACAAGTCAAACTGATTCCATTAGGCGAAACAACACTTGTAAGAATCCTCGACTTGAAGAAGGCCACGGTTTCTGAAGATGGGTTTACCCTTGAATTGCCTAAGATTGCGCAAGGCTCTTGGGGGGAACAGTGCGTTCTTAGCTGGAACTTGAGCAGTGCAAGCGATGCGACCTTCACATTTGAGCTTAGGGGCGACTATCGCGACTTCAAGAGCCCCTATTATAAGGTTGGGACATGGACATCGGATACCACGCGAGGTGTGAGGCAAAGTACAAACGATCAGTCTGATCATCTCGCAGAAGTCTTGACGGATACACTGATTTTTAAGAAGATTCCTAACTATATTGATCTGCGCATCACTAGCAATCGTTCGTTTATCAGCGAAGACAGCCCAAAGCTTAAAGCCCTCTATCTCTCATTAACCCGCGTAAAGGGATTCGATCCAGTGCCGCCAACGGCAGAGGAGTTTGCTAAGCCCTGGAAAGTCAACAGGAATGAGCAAAGCAAGGAAACAGATCCTGTTTTCGTTGTATATATGGGAGCCTTCCCCTGGGAAACGCCCGCTATGGAGAATTGGGGCAAGATGCTCTTCGTTCCTGAGCGTTGTCAGGGTGATTATCCGAATGGCAAGGTCATTTGCAGCCCGACTTCCCTTTCGATGATCATGGCGTATTGGGCTCAGAAGCTGAACCGACCGGAGCTTGATGAGGGTGTCGAGAAGGTTTGCAAAGCAGTCCATGATCCGAGCTGGCCTGGTACAGGCAACTGGCCTTTCAACACCGCTTACGCTGGGAGCTTCCCGGGGATGCGGGGTATCGTGGCCTATCTGCGGAGCAGCGCTCACTTGGAAGAGCTGATCAGCAAGGGGATTCCGGTCGCCTGCTCGGTCAGCTATGACCTTCTCAAAGGAAAGGGCAAGCGCGGCAAGAACGACGGGCATATCGTCGTCTGCGTGGGATTTACCAAGGACGGCGATCCGATCTTTAACGACCCAGGAAGAAAGGAAGTGCGCTTCACCTATGACCGCTGGGATTTTGAAAAGGCTTGGGCGACCTCGAATAGAGCTACTTACCTGGTGTTTCCTGAGTCGCTTGACTCAGCTTTGGACCCTATTTGGGGACCTCGCTCGGGACCGTAGCCCCAAACTGTTCCGTTTGCTCTACCGCCCCCGTCCTTAATCTCGGATACTGGGGTTCGCTTATGAAAAAGGTCGCGCTGGTCCTTGTCGTCGTGCTCATAGTGATTTGCGGTGCGGGGGCCTATTTTATGTCCGCTCAGCAAGCTGCAAAGAAGAAGCTTGAAGATGCAAAGAAAAGCATTGTCAAGGTCGAGCGCGGGGAGATTCTTCGCAAAGTTGTTGAGACAGGCACCGTCGATGCCGTGAAAGCCGTTGAAGTTCGCAGCCGAGCTACCGGACGACTGCTGAGAATGTTCGTGGAAGAGGGCGACTTCGTTAAGAAGGGCCAGCTTATCGCGATCATCGATCCGCAGGAAACCCAGTTCCGCGTTGATCAAGACTCTGCAACGCTTTCTGGAGCACGCAGCTCGCTTGCCCGACAGCAGGTTGAAATCGAGCAACGCCGGGTTACGGCGAAAGCCGCCTATGACTCTGCTGTTGCCCGTCTTGCCGAGCTCAAGAACGATTTGAAGGCTCAGCCCCAGCTAACCAATGCCTCGATCCGGCAGGCGAAGGCCAACCTGGACGCGGCGAAGCAGGCTCACGAGCAGCTTTTGAGGACAACGCAACCGAACGCACGCACCGAAGCAGAAAGGGCTTTGGAAGATGCCAAGGTGGGGCACGATACGGCAGATCGAGAATATCGACGCGTGGAGAATCTGGTTGCACAGGGCTATGTTGCCGGACAGCGACTGGATACCGCGAAGCAGGAACTCACCGCGGCAAAGAGCCGACTGCGAATTGCTCAGGAACAGATGGACCGACTGGATAACCAGCAGCGACTTGAGCGATCGCGCTCTGAGGAGACCATCAAGCAGGCGCAGGCAGAATATGACCGCGCAACGGTCAACTCGATCCAGGATTTGAACAAGAAGCACGAGGTTGAGCAAGCGATGGCTTCGGTCGAACAGGCACATGCGGGGCTTCGCGATGTTGAAGCTCTGCTCCATGCACGCGGCGAGACCTCAGCGAATATGACTCGACTGAGCAGCGTTCTGGCGGACAGCCGACGCCAGCTCAACGAAACACGAATCATTGCTCCGGTCGATGGCGTCATCGCCAAGCGATACCTTGAAATCGGCGACCTGGTGACCGGCCTTAGCGGCTTCTCCCAGGGTACTGCGATCTTCCGCATTGAAGACCGAAACGCCATGCGAGTTCGGCTTGAGATCAACGAAATCGACACTGCCCGACTGCAGGTAGGGATGAAAGCCACTGTTTCGGTAGATGCCCTTCCCGAAGCCAAGTTCACGGGCATTGTCAAGCAGATCGCTCCTGCGAGCACCAGCCTGACGGCGACCACTCAGGGAGCCGCCGCTTCCAGCGAAAGCGTGGTGAAGTATCAGGTGGAAGTCTGGCTGGACAACGTTGACAAGTCTCTGCGATCGGGCATGTCGGCCAAGTGCACCATGGAAGTCCTCCGCAAGGACAACGTCCTTCGACTGCCTGTTGAATATGTGGGCAAGGACAAGGAAGGATCCTTTGTGATGCTGAAGGGCAAGGATGGCAAGGCCACTCGGACGCCCATTCAGGCTGGGGCCAGCAGCGGCGCCTACATCGAGATTATCTCTGGCGTAAGCGAAGGCGCGGAAGTGGATCGACCTCCGTTCAGCGGTCCTGCTCGACAGGGCTTCATGCAGGCTGGTGGAGACGGCGGCTAAATGGGTCTTTGGCAGTCCTTCCTGGTTGCCTTGGACATGCTCCGGCTGCATAAGCTGCGAGCGTTGCTCACCATGCTCGGCGTGATTATCGGGGTCATGGCGGTGACGATCATCGTCATGATCTCGAACGGCTTTCAAGCCTATATGAACGGGCAGTTCAACCAGTTTGGGGCTGACTCCATCTACCTCTTCTTCGACCCGGGCCGTCAGGCCAGGGAATCCTTGGGGAGCGTGGATGGACTGACCATGGATGACGTCAAGTATCTGCGCGAACGCATACCGGCACTCGATGTCATTTCCCCGTTTGCTCAGGGTGCAAGCCAGCAGGCAACCTTTGGCGACCGCAACATCGACAACGCGACACCGAAGGCGGTCGATAACTACTATGTCGAGATGAGCGCCTATGAGATGTCGGCTGGGCGCGACTTTACGCAGGCTGACCTGGACGATCTGGCGAACGTCTGCATTATCGGCGAAGAGGTGAAGGCCCGACTCTTTCAAAAGGAAGAGGCTGTTGGGAAACTGATCTCTTTCAAAGACATCACGCTGGAAGTTGTGGGCGTGATGAAGTCGCACAGCGCTTTTGGCGACTCGAACGACCGCGACGTTCTCCTGCCGATTACGACCTTTCAGAAGAAATGGTCGGGTGACGATAGGATCATGTTCATCAGCATGCGCCCCAAGAAGGGTGAGGATGTCAAGGGCGTGATGGATCGGGTTTGGCAGGCGATGATGATCCGCTCGAACAACAAGCGGGTTTATCGATTGGACTCCAATGAGTCCGTCCTTATGGTCATTAATGGCGTGTTCGGCGCAGCAGGCGCTATGCTGGCCGGCATCGCGGCTCTTTCGCTGCTTGTGGGCGGCATCGGCATCATGAACATCATGCTGGTTTCTGTCACCGAACGCACGAAGGAGATTGGTCTGCGCAAGGCGATCGGCGCACGGAGCGGCACCGTTTTGAGCCAGTTCTTGGTTGAATCTGGGACGCTCAGCCTTGTTGGCGGCGTGATCGGCATGGGGATTGCGTGGTGCTTCGGTCTGCTGGTGCAGCTTATTACGGCTTCGATGAAGTGGCCCACTGAAACGGGCTTGTCAACGCCGTTCCCTATTACAGCAGCCATCGGGGCCTCGATTTTTTCGGCACTGATCGGTGTCGTTTTTGGACTGTATCCCGCAATGCGAGCAGCAAAACTTTCGCCTATCGAGGCGTTGCGGACTGAGTGATATCAATGACGAATCATCCATCGTGCAATCGGTCAACCTGGGAGCTTTGGGTCGAAGAGAACGTCGACCTGATTCTTGAGGCGAACCTGCCCTTGGTGGCAGTGTCGAGTCTTGATAAGTGGAGCGACTTCTGCAAGGGGCTTACTGGGCAGGCGACACCCTGCGACATGGTGAAGGGCTGGCATACGAACAAGACGCAGATCGCTGCTGTGCGCGAGCTGATGAAGCGCACGCCTGAAAACTGGTTTTAAGAGACTGAGAGAGCAAGCATGGGACTTTGGCAATCGTTTCTGATCGCGCTGGGGATGCTTCGGCTTCATAAGCTGAGAGCGTTCTTGACCATGCTTGGCGTCATCATCGGCGTGTTTTCGGTGACCATGATCGTCATGGTCTCGAACGGTTTTCAATACTACGTCACCTACGAATTCAACAAGCTGGGCGCAGATACGATCATCGTGGCGTTCGACCCTGGCAGGATGGGACCTGGGCGAAGCTTTGGGAACATCGCAGGGCTTACCGAAGAGGATGCTCAGTACATCACTGACCATGTGCAGTCCATCGACCTGGTTTCTCCGATTCTGAACATCCCTCCGCAGAAGGTCATGAACGGCGACCTTACGCTGGACAATCCACGCATCTTCGGCGTTGACCCCAACTTTAATGAGCTCAACCGGCTTGAGATTTTGGCAGGGCGTTCGATCAACGAATCAGATGTCCATGAGCGTGCGAACGTATGTGTGATCGGCGAAGAGGTTCGGGACAAGCTGAAGCTTGGCGATAACCCGGTGGGCAGGCTGGTCACCTTCAAGGGCATCACCCTTGAGGTGGTTGGGGTTTACAAGAAGATTCAGATCATGGGGCAGACGAATGCCCGCGACGTGATCGTTCCTTTGACCACGGCTCAGGACAAGTGGATCGGCGGCACGCACGTATCGATGCTGACGATGCGACCGAAGAAAGGCTTCACTGTTGAGGAGACTATGCAGCGCGTTTGGGAGGCGCTGATGCTGCGGTCGGAAAACAAGAAGATCTACCGCGTCGAGTCCCGCGAAGCCGTTATGAAGATCCTTGGCGGCGTTGTTGGAGCGGCGGGCGTGGTCCTTGCGGGAGTTGCGGCCCTATCGCTCTTAGTCGGAGGCATCGGCATTATGAATATCATGCTGGTGTCTGTCACCGAACGCACTAAGGAAGTCGGGCTTCGCAAGGCAGTGGGTGCGAAGAGCGGAGCGGTGCTAACGCAGTTCCTGGTTGAGTCCGCCACCTTGAGTATGGTCGGTGGAATGATTGGCATGGGCGGAGCTTGGCTGATTGGCAAAGGGATCACTCTGCTGACCATTGCTGCAAAGTGGCCTTCTGAGAGCGGATTGTCCATGCCGTTCCCCATTACTGCGGCAGCATTCGCGCTCATCTTCTCTGCTTTTATCGGCGTTGTCTTTGGGCTTTACCCCGCCATTCGTGCTGCAAAGCTGAGTCCAATTGAAGCTTTGAGGACAGATTAAGCTGAATCTTTCGCAGATGAAATCATTCAATATTGAATGATTTCATCTGGAACTATTGCTCATTGGTATCCAATTTCTCGACAATTGAGATTCTATATTTTTCCACCGTTTAGCACAAATCTATTAGCCAATATTTGAACCTATTTGAGCCTGGTGGAGCGACTAAAAAGTGTAGCTCTACTGTAATAATTGCTTGGCATAAGTCCAAAACTTGTTTTATCATTCCATTTCGGAAAGTCGCACATGACTTTTCAGGAGACAAGACAAGTGAAAGAACTGAACACCGCCCGGACCTCGAAGAGGCGAAGCCTCTCGTTCCGAATCGTTGCGGCGCTCATGGCCGCAACATTGACATTCAACGCAACGTCAGCGGGACTGTCGGCAGTAGGAGGCAGCGCTTTCGAGCAGCTGCAGAACCTATTGCGCAGACCTGGGACGTTCACCGACCGACCCACCAAAATCTTTCTGGGAGCGCATCCCGGCAAAGACCCAACCTATCGCGCGGGCCGATGGAACCCGAGAACGCTGGCTGTGCTGCGCTCTGTGCGCGCCGAGCAGCGAGGGGAATCCACCTGGCTTGCCTCGCTTAGCCCGAGCCTTGGCGGCATACTGCTGCAGGGCGTCGGCGGTGGCGGAGGCGGAAGCGAAGGCGGCGGTGAAGGCGGAGGCCCCGGAGGCGGACCCGGTGGAGGGTCTGGAGGCGAGGGCGGTGGCGGTTCTACCGGAGGAGGCGGTGGCGCAGGCCTTGGCAGCGGCGGCGGCAATGAAGGCGGCGCCGGAGGCAGCGGTCGCGGCGCAAGCGGCATGGGCTCCTCTGTCAACACCCACACCGGCAACCGTCTGACCACGCTCCCGATCGTGGGCTGGCCGTCCGTCGGGCAGACCGGAGTTGGGCTGGTGCTCAGCCACAGCTCTCTCGGCGATGATTGGACGGGCGTTTTTGGCGCTGCGTGGACTCACTCGTATGAGTGGAAAATCGACTATGCCAGCAGCACGGCCATCGTCCACTATGGCGACGGCAGCGACATAGCCTTCAGCGAAGCAGGCGGAACGTTTACGCCTCCCGCGGGCATCTACGACAGCCTGGTCCACAACATGAACGGCACTTGGCAGTTCAAGACCAAGCACGGCATCAAGTACAACTTCAACTCGGGCGGGTACCTGACCAGCATTCAGGACCGCAACGGCAACACCGTCACCATCGCCCTGAACGGATCGAACAAGGTTTCGACCGTGACCGATCCGGGCGGAAAGCAGCTGACGTTCGCCTATGACGGCAACGGCCGCGTGGACACGGTGACCGACGAGATCGACCGCGAGTGGAGCTTCACCTACGACGCCGGCGGGAACCTGGAAGAGGTCATCTATCCGACCATCGACTCCATCAACCCCACGCGGACGTACGGCTACGACAGCGACCACAACATCACCTCGGAAGAGGATCTGCGCGGCAACACCTGGACCGTGACCTACGACGGGACCGACCGGTGCACCGGGTGGGCCGACCCGCTGAGCAACGACACGACCTACACGTACAACAGCACGAACACGGTTATCACGCTGCCCGGCACGCAGACCATCACCCACAACTATTCCAGCGGCCTTCTGGCTTCGGAAGTGGACCCGGCGAGCTACAGCGACGCCTACACCTACAACGCCAACCGGGAAATCCTGACTCTGACCGACAAGCGCGGAAAGGTCTGGACATTCACCTACGACAGCAAGGGCAACGTCCTGACGGCCACCGACCCGCTGAGCCACGTCACCACCATGACGTACAACTCAACCTTCAGCTTCCCGCTGACGGTGACCGATCCTTTGAGCAACGTCACCGAGATGACGTACGACTCCAACGGCAATCTGCTGACGGTGGAGGACCCGCTTAACCGGACGATGGTGACGCGGACTTATGATGCGTATGGGCAGGTGACGAGCATCGAGGACGCTCTGACCAACGAGACGACTATCGGCTACGACGGGCATGGAAACGTGACGAGCGTGACGAACGCAGACAGCAATGTCACGACCTACACCTACAACGGTCTGAACCGGGTGCTGACAGTCGAAGACGCGCTGACGAATGAGACAGCCGTCGACTACGACGCATGGCTGCGAGCCGTCGAAGTGACCAACCCGGACACGACCACGGCAAGCGTGACCTACGACTATGAAGGCTTGGTTCTGACCGCTACAAACGGTCGCGGCAAGACATCCTCCTGGGACTACGACACCGCTATGCGCCTGGTCGAGTTCACCAACGCAGAGGCAGAGGTTGAAGAATACGCCTACAACAGCAACGGCTGGCTGACCACCGTGACCAACGGTCGCAACTACGACCGCACCTACGCCTACAACAGCCGTGGAGAGGTCACTTCCCTCACCCTGCCCGACTCTTCGGTGGAGGCTTGGTCGTACAACGCCAACGGACAGACCAGCGCCTACACCAATCCGCTGAGCCAGACCATCAATTATGCGTTCGACGATGCAGGCCGGCTGACGGGCATCGACTACCCGGCAGGCACGGACACATCGTTCAGCTACGACAACGCCAACCGGCGGACCCAGATGGTGGATGCCTCGGGAACGACAGGCTGGACGTACAACGCAGGCTCGGAAGTGACGGCCCTTTCTACCCCTCAGGGGAATCTGAGCTACACCTACGACGGCATGGGGCGACGAGCGACGATGGTCGACGGCAGCCTGACCACGACCTACACCTACGACGCGCTGTCAAGGCTCACCGAGCTGGAGAACGGATACAGCGAATCCACGACCTTTGAATACGACGACCTTTCCCGGCTGACCAAGCGCACCCTGCACAGCGGGCAGTACGAGGCTTTCACCTACGACACGATGTCCCGGGTGACGGCGATTGCGCTGAAGAACTCTTCGCACGCTTCGCTGATGAGCCAGTCGTACACCTACGACGACGCCTCCAACGTGCTGACGCACACCAAGGACGGAGTCACGACCACCTACACCTACGACGACATCGACCAGCTTCTGACCGAGTCCCGCACGGGGTACTCCTGCACGTACACCTACGACGCCAACGGAAACCGGGCGACCAAGGCTCTGGGCGGAACGACGGAGACGTACAGCTACGACTCTGCCGACAAGCTGACGAGCATCTCGGTGGGAGGATCGACGGTGAAGTCGTTCAGCTACGACTCTGCTGGGCGCACGACGGGAATTACGTTCTCCGGCGCGACGACCACGCTGGCCTACGACTATGAGAACCGCGTCACTTCCATAACAAGAAGCGGTGTCACCACCAATTCCTTCTCGTATAATGGAATGGACACGCGGGTCTCCAAGGCGGACTCGTCAGGCTCCTTCACATTCAAGAGAGACGGGGTTGGGGTAACGGCTCCGGTGGTCGGGGACGGCTCGGCTGTCTATACGCCGGGCATCTCCGAGAGACGCTCGAGCACCACGCAGTACATGCACAGCGGCATCAAGAACGCTGAGGCCAGGACGTCAACCAGCCAAACGGTCGCGGCAACGCGGCAGTACGATGCCTTTGGCAACGTGACAAGCTCAAGCGGCACCTGGAACGGGCCGTTCGGATATGCGGGCGGGTACGGATACCAGGAGGACGGGGACCACGGTCTTAAGCTTCTTGGGCATCGGTACTACGATTCCAGCACGGGGCGGTTCCTGACCAGAGATCCGGTTAAGGATGGGAGGAACTGGTATGTGTACTGTGGGAATAATCCATTGCGATTCGTAGATTCTGCGGGTCTTGCGTTCTTCATTCCGTTGCTTGTTGTTGCAGCTGTGGTCGCCATCGCAGTTACAGTGGTAACGGTAGCATCGCATCGCAGTGGAAGTCCTTTGGCAGGCGCTACGAGTGACGGCGTGACCACTGTGGGAGGATATATCATTCCATCACCGGCAGCTGAAGGAGCCAGCGTGGCAACAATGGCAGCACCTATTGGCGGCATCACAGAGAGTATTCACGAGCGTATCAAGTACCAAGATCAGCTAAAAGAGCTCGCTCTTGATCCTTTAGGGAACGAACAAGCAGGTTCAAGATACGATGAGGAGGGAAGTCGAAGTGCTGAAGTAAAACGAGCCTTAGACGATTACTATAACGGGATAAGATAAAGCTACTTCAATAAGATTAGTGACATGCTCGCGTTCGGAAAATCCTTGCGAACACGAGCATGTCTCCAATACAGACACATTGTTTCAAAGCGAAAATATTTACACAACATACTACGCCATGTGGAAAATAATTTGTGTCATCAGCCTGTGTATGGGAGGAATGCTACTATACACAGGGCTCAGTGCGGTACTTAATAAGTCTTACGGGGGTGGAGGATGGCGAAGTGGGTCGCAAGTCACAACAGGTGAAGAAGCAGTCAAAGACGGTACCAAGTGGATTTTTCTTGGTCTGGGATTCATCACTTTGGCAGGCTATGCCTTTTGGCGATCCAAGCGAGGGGACGATGACAAGATGGATATTTTTTAGAAATTGCCTATTTGTAATTTTGCTCTGTACTACGATTATTTCTTGCAATAAAAATTCGAAGAAAATTGAGTCTTGTCAAAATTTACATTCCATAGCACGAAAAATTGAAGCTGATTCTGACTATCTGAATCGCAACAATCTCGACAAACTCAAGAAGATTAATAGTAGTAAGGACAAAATTAATTTTCTTACACATTGTGTCAACAAATCTATTGACGAACTAAAGAAAGATCAAGAAGCATTGAATAATTATTATCCGACCGAGGAACTGCGCAACCTCCAAAAATTGTTATCCGACTATTGCAATGCTTTTATTGAATTCAATCATTCAGTAATTCACGTAAATAATGCAACTATTCACAGTCTGGACACCCCCAATGCCGAAACTAAGAAGCAACTAGAGGAATCGACGGTCAGAAGAGATGAGTTGGCCACGAATGTCATTGCACTCGGCAAGCAAGTAAAGAGTAGCTTTGAACAATATTGCTCAGAGCAGTAACAACAGCTCAGGGTACCTGGTCAACATTCAGGATGAATATTAAGCACTCGATGGGAAGGACAAGCGTTATTGATTCGCTTGATATGCTATGTTCCCCTGATTACCACAAGAAGTGGCTGTCAGGGGATGATCTTGCGGAATGGCACTTTGAGTGTATCGTTCATGCCTTGCTTGATGACTGGAATATTCTGCAACGCCGATTTGAACTTATTGGTGATAAGCAAGAGGATATTTTTGTAAACAAAGAGGAAGCTGAAGCTGTCATACGAGCTACCCGATTTTTCGACGAGATGTTCAACCGTCTTGGCGATAAGCCGGCGCGAGTGTTTGTCAAGGATTCGCGGTGGAATGAGTTGGTACTTCTGGCAAAGGAAGCAAGAGGCAAGATAAAGGAGTTGCGTTAAACCCGAATCAAACAGTCTGGCGTCCTTCAGACCCTCGTTGTCCCAGAGTCATTCAATTTGCCTGGGAGCTACCATTTGCAACCAGGGCACCGTCTCTTCGGTAATAGTCTTTAAGTGGACGTTAGCCGAGTGAGCCATGAAGCAAAACATCATCGACTGGATCGTGTTCCTGGCATTGGCCCTGATATTCATGCAGATAGCCGGGCTGTTTATCCCACTCGACGGGCATCCTCATCCAATTGAATTCAGCGGAGCGGTTCTGGCCGCGGCAGCTGTCGTGCTGATGAGGCGGTATTGGAGGCAGAAAAAGATGGATAGTCAATCTAAGCGCTCACGGATGTGCCACTGTATCGACCCAAGACATGAGAACTCCAAGAATCCATGAATGAACTCTCAAAATGGCATGTGATCGCTCCCCTCGCCTTGGTCGCGCTATTTGGCCTGATGGTTGGAATTCCTGCGCTCGTAGAGGGTCGCACACAAGTGCATACAATCACGGTCAACTCTGGGGCGACAGCAATCAAGTACGGTGTCGGCTGGATATTGACTGCCGTCCTGGCGATTATCGGGATTGTCGCATTCAACAAGTGGTGGGATAATTCGGACTTTTGAACGGCTGGGGAGTAAGGATTGGACAATCAGAAGAGGGATGACTTTGTACGACAGGCTCAGGACATCTTGGATGGTTTGCACTTCGAGCCCGTTCCGCCAAGCATCCCGCACAAGCATGCTTTCTCGAACGGTGTCGGTCGAATCGAGCTCTTTGAATCAGAGACTGGAAACTGTCTTGTTTTGATCGGTGCGGAAGGCTCTGAACAGATGTCTGACGTATGGTGGATTTTACGCATAGATGATCGGGCGACCCATGATCGTTTGCGAGCGATTCATGACAAGCATCCTACGAGTTTGGAGGTGAGCGTGCAAATTTTGAGGGAGTACTGCTTGCCGCTTTTGACAGGGGAAAAGTCGTTTGTGCCCTATCACGAACGGTGGAACACCGAGTTTGGGCACTTGCGGTGAGTGATACCACGGATCTAAGTGAGAAGCCAGAGGTCTTCCATTTCTTCTAATGCACAATGAGCAAATGCGAGAGATGAAGATTCTTGACCCCTACCGAACTCGGAATGTTGATCTGTCGCTGTATTACAAGCTGACGCACTTGGATGCGTCGGTTCAGATTTTGGGGCAAGAGTCGGCTTGGGAAGCAAGGATGCAGATGCATGCTGTGCTGAGGTCTTCGATGCCATTCTTGCCGAAGCTCCCGATGGCGCATGGCAGGGGTAACGACTACATCTGGAATTACTTCCCCGATCAGCTCTCTGATCAATTTTTCACTGAGGACATGATTCTGGAACTCGCCACCTACGAGCGCTTGGTGGTCGTTCATGAACGGGTGCAAGACGGGGTTTATCTGCTTTCAGGCAGACACGCGGCGGAGCTTGCGCGACCAGGATATGACCGCTACATCATGCCGTATCCAGAAATGGACTGGGTGTGGGTGGTGGACCATGAGGGGTTTGGCCCTTGGAGGATTGCACCTGGCAAGCGAATTCGGCTGACCAAGGAGGAGCGTGCAAACCGTAACAAATGGTACAGGTGCAACGAACCTGAGGTGCTAACAGCTGACCAGGCGCGAGCCTATCTTGCGCGCATCTCGCCAGTGCATACGGAGTTGCCTTTGGCAAAGCTTGGTCGGGTGAAGCGTGAGGTCCGGCAGGAGCTGCGTGGGCGAATCGACTATCTTCCCGAATATCGGTTGCCGCAAGAGTCGTTGTATTGGGATTATTTTTGGAACTACATTCCCGCCGCGCACGACTTTTGCTGGGGCGGCGACTGTGGACAGTGGGCGTTGGCGGGGAGCGACGAGGTCCTGCTGCACTTTGAAAAGCGAGGGTTGCCGGGTTTTATCTTGAAAACGGCTGATTTGAGTTTGGAAGACCTTGTACCGGAGCATCTTTATCTGCTGGACTGGCCCAAGAAGCGCTGGCTGATGGCATTGCCTAAAGAGGTGATCGAGCGTGGCGAAGAAAGCTCTCGCTCGCCATCTTATGTCCGGCTGGATGGCTGGGGGATTTAGGGTGGGATTTGGTAGCGGCGAGTGGATTTGAACCACCGACCTAACGGGTATGAACCGTGTGCTCTACCACTGAGCTACGCCGCCACCCTGTGGAGATGATATTATGCGCCGAATTCGGGCGCGGTTGCAAGGGTCCCGGGCTTGGAGAGTGGTGCAGGCAAGAATGCCTGCACCGCAAAGCGAGGCACCTTCACCCCCACCTCAGTTCACTGCGTTCACAGGTCCTCCCCCCTCAAGGGGGAGGTGCTTTGGATTGACGATTGGGGATGGTTGATTGGTGATTGATTAGATTGGCGGTCTCCCTGTTCTCATCGATCTACCGTCAGCAAGCGTCTCCGACTTTGTCGGAGCTGACCCTCACCCCCTGCCCCCTCTCCCTCGTTGTGCAGGGAGAGGGGAATAAAGGATTGCCGATTGCCAATTGCCGATTGCCGATTGCTGATTGCTGATTGCTTAGATTGAGGATCGCAGATAGCCGATGGCTCCTCGCGGCGATCTCCCCACCCTAACCCTCCCCTCTATTTCGACTGCGTCGAGATGGAAGGGAGGGGGATTTGATGATCAATCGCCCCAATAAAAGCGCAAATGAAGACTCCCGAAACTACGGTTTGCCAAGTCCGGCTGGCGGGCGGTTCTTGCCGACCAGGCCAATCAAGGCGATTACCGTCACCAGGTATGGGAGCGACTGCCAGAATTGGGGCGGCATTTCGATGCCTGCCACCTTTACACCCTGCAGATTAATCTGCAAAGCCTGAAAAAGTCCAAACGCCACGCAGGCGATCAAGGTCGGGACGGGGCGCCAGCCTGAAATGATAAGCGCGGCGAGGGCGATGAACCCGCGTCCGGCTGTCATATTGTCGGCGAACACGCGGCTAGTGCTGACGATGAGCACTCCTGCAATCCCGCAAAGCACTCCCGTCATCAGTTGGGAAACAAGCCGCACTTGAACTACCGAAACGCCCATCTGGCGCGCCTTGTCGGGATCGTTTCCGACTGCCAACAGTCGCAAACCGCCACGACCGTAACGAATGTATGCCCACAGCAATACGGGGAGCAAGAATGCCAAGGCATCGTAAATCCACACAGGGAGGATCGGCACCTTTTCTGTGAGCGTATCCTGCATGAACTTCTCGGCAAGGAAGTTGGTGCCGCCAAACGCGATGATATTGACCGCCATCCCGCTCACTACGTGATCGACACGGTAGGTTTGGGTGAGCAGGAAATGAAGAAGCGCCATTAGAACACCCGCGCCGATCCCCGCTACCAACGCCAAGAGCGCACTGCCGGAGTTCATGCCGACGATGGCAGCCAAGCAGGCTGCGGCCAGCATCTTCCCTTCCAGCGCGATGTTGATGACACCGCTTCGCTCGCTGAAGAAGCCTCCCAGCGCCGCAAGGATCAGCGGGGCACTGAGGGTGACTGTGCTTCCGAGAAGGGCGAGAAGAAGGTCAGGCATGCTGCACCTGCCTTCGATAGCGAATAACCGCGTAGACAATGATGATCAGCCCCAGTACCACTCCAGTCACGCCCTTGGGCACACCTTCCACCTGTAAAAAGGTCGAACCTTTTGCCAGCACGCCAAAGAGGAACGAGGACGGGATCAGTCCGACCGGGCTTGAACCAGCGAGAAGGGCTACACCCAAGGCATCAAAGCCGTAGCCCGCTGAAAAGTCCGCATAGAAACGCCCCTCGAACGCCAACACTTGACATGCGCCCGCCAGTCCGCCAAGAGCCCCTGAAAGAGTCATCGCCCTGAAGACCATCGGCTTCACCTGAACGCCCGCGAATTCTGCGGCTCGGGTATTTGCGCCGGTCAGCCTTAGCTCGTATCCAGCAACCGTCTTTCGATACCAATAGGCAAAGCCTATCAACACCGCCAGGGCAAGGATCATTGCCCAGCTGACTTGGGGCTGAGACACAACGTTTCCGATGCGGGTGTCTGGGGAGAGGCTGGCCGTGGTTGGACTTTGCTGATTCGGCATCTTCATCGGGCCTGTCACCAGCCAGTGCGTCAGCTGTCTGGCGACTTCGTTAAGCATGATCGTGGTGATCACTTCGTGACCGCCCCTGTATGCCTTGATCCATCCTGCTGGAAACGCCCAAAGCGCTCCGGCTATCGAACCACAAACAAGAGCCAGAACAATCCCGAGAGGGCCATGCACATTCAGACCGATCCAAGCCGCAGCGCATGCGCCAACCATGAGCTGGCCTTCCACGCCGATATTGAACAGACCGGCTTGAAGGGCCACAAACACGGCAAGCCCAGCAATCAACAACGGTGTCATCTCGCGGAGGGTCCCTGAAAGCGCGTTCGCATTCCCAAGGCTTCCATTGAACAGGGCTGCCGCAGCGGCGGCGGGGGAAACATGAACCAGCAATAATGCGCCCAAAAGAAGCAACGCGGCGGCGAGGATAACGGCTGGGATCTTGATCAGATTCATGCGCCCACCATCAGCCGGCCAATGGCCGTTCGATCCCTTTCGAGCCCTGTACCTGGTTCGGTGAGCAGTCCTCTGTTCATGGCAACGATGCGGTCGCAGTGATCCAGCAGCTCATCAAGATCGTAGCTGACCACCAAGGCACAAGCCCCCTTGTCGCACTGGGCACGAATGGCGCTGTAGACTCGCCGCGTCGCTTCGATATCCAGCCCTCGCGCAGGTTGAAAGGCAAGGATGAGCCGGGGATTCAGCCACAGTGCTCGGGCAGCAACAAACCTTTGCTGGTTTCCGCCGCTCAAGCTTTGCATTGGGCTTTTCAGACTGGATCGCTTTGTGCCGAACATTTCGGCGATCTCCTCGGCAGCCCCCTCTCTTGCGCAACCGTCGACAATCCTTCCCTTGCTGAACGGAGTAAGCCTTTGCAACCCAAGCATCGCGTTGTCGATCAGCGACCAGGATTCCACCACTCCCTCTTCATGGCGGTCTTCGGGAATCAATCGCACACCTGAAGCAATACGCTGAGCCGTGGATTGCGCCAAGAGGTCAGCACCTTCCAGCGTCACCGATCCAGAGACAGGCTTAATGAGTCCCGTCAAGGCCCAGAACAGTTCTCTCTGACCGCTCCCATCTACCCCGGCTATGCCCAGGATTTCTCCCTTGTTCACCTGAAAGCTCGCGGCTTGAACTGCCCGATCGCCTCGATGACCGCGTACAGTGAGTTCGTTTACGTGCAGTATGACCTTGGTTCGAGAGCGACCGCTTAATGTCGGAGGAGGGGCGATGGAGTGTCCAACAATCATCTCCGCAAGCTCGTCGGGATTGGTTTCTTCGACGGGCTTGGAACCGATCAGCTTTCCGCCGCGCAGAACCGTGACCTGCTGGCAATGCTCCAGAACTTCGGGCAATCGATGAGTGACCACAATCACCGTAGCTCCTTCCTGAGCGAGCTTTTTGAGGCTGGCGTAAAGCTGGTCGCTGTCCTGTGGGGAGAGCATTGCCGTAGGCTCGTCCAGAATCATGATCCGCGAACCTCGCCACAGGAGCTTTAGAATCTCCAGCTTTTGCGCCTGGGCTGGGGAGAGGGTTTCTGCAAGCGCGCTCCAGTCGAAGGTGAAACCCATTCGGTCAGCGAGGCTTTGAGCCCTATCTTGCGAAAGCTTTTGTGAGATGAAAGCGCCAGGCTCTGCTCCCAACATCAGATTTTGGAGGCAGGTTAGCTCCGGGATGACGCTGTAGTGCTGGCTGACCATGCCGATGCCGGCAGCAATGCCTTGGGCAGCGCTCTTGAAGTGAACGGGCGTACTTTCCACCTGCACGGTGCCGGCATCTGGGTTGAGCGCACCATAAAGGATGCGCATCAGTGTGGTTTTGCCTGCGCCATTTTCTCCGACGACGGCGTGAAGAGTGCCTTTTTCGACGGTCAGGGAAACGTCAGAGAGCGCCTCAAACGCGCCGAAGCGTTTGGCAACTCCCTGCATCGAAACTGCGACCGCCATGTGTTTTCATAATTTAACCGCTCGCGGGCATTCTTAACATCTTCTCAAACAAAGCGCAGGTGGTTTCTTTTCCACGCCCCTCATCGATCATCTCCTGAAGGAGACTGTGAACGAGGTTTGTTCCTGGAATTGCGGCACCGATTTCGGATGCGGCCTCTTCGCAGTAGACGAAGTCTTTGACCTGATTTTCGATGCTGAATCCCGGGGACCAGTCGCTGGCAAGGATCTTTGGGCCGTAGTTTTCGAATGCCCAGCTTCCTGCGGCTCCGCTGCCCACCATGTCCCTTGCCTGAGCGATGTCCAGACCGGCCTTCTTGGCAAAGCTCAGGGCCTCGCACAAAGCGATCAACGCACCGCCGACCGCTATCTGGTTGACCATCTTCATCATCTGCCCTGCGCCGGAGTCTCCCACTCGTTCTGCTCGCTTGGCGTAAGCCTGCAGATAGGGTGTAACTGCATCGATGTGGTCAGGCGATCCTCCGCAGAAGATGGTGAGAGTTCCCTTTTGTGCGCCCATGCTTCCTCCCGTGATAGGAGCGTCGACAAAGCCGATTCCTTTCTCGGCAAGCATGTCGTGGACTTCCTTGGCGGCTTGTGGGGAGATCGTGGAATGATCGACGATAATGCCGCCCATGTTCATGTTTTGTGCAAGTTTGATTGATAATTCTTTTACATCTTCGGATTTGCTGACACAGAGAATGACGATATCGCAACTCTTAGCGAGATCATCGATAGTCTCCGCGAGCTTGGCTCCTTGCTCGGTAAGGGGCTTGGCTTTTTCGGGAGACCGAGCCCAAACGGTCACGTCGTGTCCAGCCTTGAGCAAGTGTCCAGCCATGGGTCCGCCCATCACGCCGAGGCCGATAAATCCGATGCGGGTCATGGAGTTATTTTGGCGGATGAGAAAGAGGATTTTCTTTGACCACTCCTTTCTGTGTTCACTTCGTTCACACTTCCCTCCCCACCCTAACTCTCTCGCCGTTTCGACTGCGTCGAGATGGAAGGGAGGGAATAGCGCAAGCTAAAGCATGCGGCTACGGGGAATCACCCTACCTGGGGTCGATGACATTTCCCTTGCTTCAAAGGGTTGGGTTTTTAATCCTCAAAGCGGATGCTTGCTCCGCGGGCGTGCTGCGGGAAGCCTTCCATCTCGCCGAAGGCCTGAATGGTGGGAGCGAGTTCGGCAAGATCGTCTTTGGTGAGATTGCTGATGCTCTGGAATCTTAAGAATTCCATCACATTCAGCGGGGAGCCAAACCGTGCCGCCATTGCGGTAGGCAGTGTGTGGGATGGACCAGAGCAGAAATCTCCCGCCGATTGGGGAGTATAGCTGCCAAGCAGGATGCACCCAGCGTCCTGGATTGTCTCAAGGGCTTCTTCTGGATCTTCGACCATCAGCGTCAAGTGTTCGGCGGCAAGGCTGCTTGCCGTGTGGAGCGCCATCTTTCGGGATTCGTCGATGATGACGAGCCCCTTTTCTTTCAGGGCGGCTCGCATCACCGCCTCTCGAGGAGCTCCCTTCAGCTGCTTTTCGGCCTCTTCAAGAATTCGATGGGCGACCTTTTCGCTCCAGACAACCAAATAGCCACAGTTGTCTTCCGCGTGCTCGACCTGACTCAGCCAATCTGCGGCGGCATAGGCGGGATTAGCCGTTTCGTCGGCAACTACCGCGACCTCGCTTGGACCCGCATAAGTGTCAAAGCCCACTCGCCCCCAAAGCTGGCGCTTTGCCTCATTCACCCACATGTTTCCAGGGCCAACGATCTTATCCACGCCATTCCAAAACTCTCCGGTTCCCTGGGGAAGACCGCGCTCTGTATACACCGAGTTATCTCCGATGGCTAAGAGCGCGATGGCGGCGGCCCCGCCACACTTGATGATCCGATTCAGGCCCAGCTCGCGTGCCGCAACCAGCACAGCCGGATTCAGCGAACCGTCATGGCGGGGCGGTGTCGCGATCAGGATTTCTTCGGCCCCTGCGACCTGGGCAGGAACGGCGTTCATGATGACGGAGCTTGGGTAGCTGGCCTTGCCACCGGGAACGTAAACGCCTACCTTGCGGATGGGCCGCAATCGCTGCCCTTCAAAGCCTGTTTTCTCTTCCTTCTTTCGGGCTGGCATGCGCCATTCGAAGACACCGTCGCTCGACGTCTTCCAACCCTTTGTCAGATTCTTCAGCTGCTCTGCATGGAAATCCCGAACACGCTCAATGCTGTGGAGGATGGCTGCGTGCTGCTCTTTAGAAACCTCAGCGCTCTTGATTTCCTTATCAGTGACGACCAGATCGCGGATGCGGAGTTTAGGGGCATCGAACCTACGGGTGTATTTCCAGACCGCCCAGAGGCCGTTGACACGAACGTCCTCAATGATCTTCGCTACGGTTTTGGATTCCGCAAAGCCGCCTTCCACGCCTCGCTTTGAAAGCGCGATGCGCGCTCGGGCGTACTCCTTGAACCTTTCACGGTCGGAGGTGTCGTAAACGATGATCGGGCAGAGGCTCATCCCAGCATTCCAATCGCTCGATCCAGCCGCTGTATCATTCGCGCTGGACCAAGCACACTCATCAGTTCAAAAAGGCCAGGGCCGACGGTTTTGCCGGTCAGCGCAACTCGGGTTGGGTGAACGATCGGGCCAAGCTTTTCCTGCCCCAGAACTTCCATCTGTCCGCGCAAGCAAGCTTCGCACTCTTCGACCGAGACCTTATCCTTGCCGCTCAAGAACTCCTTGATGGCGTTAAACAAAGCGGGCACGTGCGGCTGTCCAAACCATTTCTCGACCGATTTGGGGTCCATCTCCGGCTGATCGACCAGGAAGAATTCGCAGGCTTCGCCGAATTCTGCAAGCGTGGTGACTCGCTCCTGCTCCAGCGCGATCGCTTCTGCAACAAGAAGCTCATCTTCCTGCGCGGCCTTCGCCAGCAAGGGCAGAGTCTTGCCTGCTTTGTCTTCGGCTCGCGATTCGGCTGACCAGTATTCGGCGGCTTCGGCACTCCCGGCGTACTCTGTCACGGCTTTGAAAAGGAGTGTTCGGTGCATCTGGCGGATGTAATGGCCGTTCATCCACTTCAGCTTGTCGGGATCGAAAACTCCCGGCGAGGGTTGCAGGCCATCCAGATCGAATGCTTCTGCCATTTCATCCATCGTCATCAGCTCTCGGTCGCCGCCAGGGGACCAGCCAATGAGTGCGATAAAGTTTGCCAGTGCTTCGGGAAGATAGCCGGAGGCGCGGTAGTCGAGACAGCGCGTGTCGCCATGGCGCTTGCTTAGCTTTGCGCCGTCTTTGCCCTTAATGACGGGAACGTGCACGAACTGCGGCGGCGTCCAGCCGAAAGCCTCGAACAGCCAAACGTGCTTGGGGGCTGAGCTGATCCACTCTTCACCGCGGATGATATGCGTGGTCTCCATCAAATGATCGTCGACCATTGCGGCGAAGTGATAGGTGGGCATGCCGTCTGCCTTGATGAGTACCGGATCGTCCACTTCGTCGGATTCAAACTCGATGCGCTTGCGGATGGCATCCTGAACGACGAGCTTTTTGCCGCGCGGCATCCTGAGTCGAATAACGCCGGGCTTGTCTGCGGCTTTGGCTTCCTCTGCCTGTGCGGGTGTGGCATCTCGCCAAAGACCGCCATAGTAGCCGATGGGCTGCTTGTTGATCTGCTGGAATTCGCGCATCTCCTCCAACTCTTGAGAGGTGTCGAACGCCCAGTAGGCGTGCCCAGATTCGAGGAGAATCTGGGCATATTTATCGTAAATTCCTAACTCTTTCCGTTCGCTCTGCCGGTAGGGTCCATACGGGCCACCCCTGTCGGGGCCTTCCTGCCACTGAATACCCATCCACTGGATGCTCTCTTCAATTTCTTCTTCACAGCCAGGCACGTATCGCGTGCGGTCTGTATCTTCGATGCGGAGCATCATCTGCCCGCCGTGATGCTTGGCGAAGAGATGGCAGAAGAGCGCGGTCCGGATGTTTCCAACGTGGGGAGATCCGGTGGGAGAAGGGGCGTAGCGAACGCGGACGGACATACTTTCTATAGGTTACCTTTGAAGGTGATTTGAGCCTGGGACAAATCCGCTTTCCTTCAAGTAGAGTTGGCTCTGTTGCTTACCTGCGTTATAATGCCTACAGGCTTGCAGGAAGCCTCCCGTCCGCGGGAAGGACCGAGTCCACCTGATCTTTTCGGTATCAATGTCAAGGTTCTTCACGAACCTCCTATGCCTGTTGAATGCGGACCTCGGGCGCAGCTTAAGGAGGCTCGTTATGTCTTACCGCGATTTGCCTGTTCGACCGGATCTTGACCAGCTCAGGCACCAAGCCAAGGATCTTCTGCGTCAGTTTAGGAGCGGCGATCCTGTCGCAGCCGAAGAGTTCAGGCTGCATCACCCTTCTGCTCCCAGCTTAGATTCGGCAAAGCTTGCTGACGCACAACTCGTACTCGCCCGGATGTACCGAGCTTCAAGCTGGAATCGTATCGTTTTGGCTTGCCAACTCACCGAAGCGATTTGGGACGACGATCTTGCAACGGTACGCAAGCTCGTCGTCCAATGCCCCTATCTGCTTCAAGAAAACGCGCTCATCCGCGAAAGCAACTGGGGGAAACCGATGTCTTATGCGGCTAACCTCGGACGCAACGCAATCATTCAAATGCTGTATTCGTTAGGGGCTACAGACTTGGAACACGCGATTGGACGAGCAACATTGCAAAGTCAGGTGGATACCGCACAGATGTTGCACAACATGCTTGGCAGACCCATCCCCGATTCAGACGCCTTGGGTGGTCCTGCCTACACGCTCAGCATATCTGGGACGGAGTTTCTGCTTGGATTAGGCACTCCAGCTGTCGATGCAGAAGGCAAATCGCTAGCACCGGTGTCGGTCGTTTTGGAAACGGACAGCCGAATCCCAGCTGCGAAGCACCGCATCCTAGAGCTTTATGTTCAGCACGGTGTGCGGCTGCCAGACACTCCGACGATGGCTCTCCATCGTGGAAGGATCGACTTGCTTGAAATGCATTTGGAGCGCGATCCCGACATGCTCTCAAGGCGATTCACGCATGAGGAGATCTATCCGCCTGAGCTTGATTGTCACGACGAAATCCTGGCGACGCATGGTACACCTTTGGCAGGCACTACACTCCTCCACATGTGCGTCGACTACGACGAATTGGAAATCGCACAGTGGTTAATCTCCAAAGGAATGGATGTGAATATCAAGGCAACGGTCGATGCTGAGGGGTTTGGCGGTCATACACCCCTGTTCTCCACGGTCGTTTCGCAACCCAACTTCTGGATGAACTACCGCAAGCAGCCGCAGACAGCGCCGTTTACCAAGCTCTTGCTCGACCATGGGGCCGATCCAAGCGCTCGTGCTTCCTTACGCAAGCAACTCCACCCTGGCTACGGCGAAGAAAGGATGCATGAGTATCGGGAAGTCACGCCTCTTTCCTGGGGAGAGAGGTTTCATCGTCAGATCTTTGTCAATAAAGCGGCTTTGCAAATGATTGCAGAACAGGGTGGAGAACGATAGGCTTGGCCAATGTTGGGCAAACGAAACAATCAGCAGTTCTGTCAAGTTCAGTGAACCTGTAAGGTATCCTCCTCGGTCATATAAAGCAGAACATGAACTCAAAACTTTTGACTCTCTTGATTTCGATTGCGACGAGCGTCGTGCTTATCATCGGCTGCGGCGGTGGTGGAGGAGGTGGCGGCACCAACAGCAACGGATCGAACGGAAGCACGAATGGGACAACCAGCGGCTATTCGGGCAGGGTCGTGCGCGAAGACACGCTGAATGGTCTGGCCAACGTCAAAGTCCAGTTCAAGGATGCTGGTGGAACCATTCTGGTGACGGCAACTACGAATTCCAGCGGCAACTTCAGCATCGATGTTCCTTCGAACGCAGTGCGCTTCCACTTGCAGAACAGCAGCCTTCCAACAGGCTATTACAAGCAGTTTGAATATAACAGCAAGCGATATACAACGCTGGATACAACCTGTACAGCGCCGCTTCCGACATATGTCAACGGTGTGAGAACGCCCCTGCTGACAAGCATCGTGGTTTCTCCGCAGAATCTGCCGCCCCCCCCGCCACCGAACGGTTGCGGCCTATAAATTAGGCGATTTGTCACTTTCGAGGGGTCGGGTGAAACTCGACCCCTCTTGCTTTGCGTGAGTACAATGATAGCGTTTGGACAGGTGGGTGAGTGGACGCTGAACTGATTTCGCACGAAGATTCGCAGGCGGTGCATGTACAAGAGATGCTTCTGCTTGCCGAACGTCTGCGTCAAATTCACGGAGGCGATCTCGACGATGCGGCTATTCAGGCTGTATCGGAAGCTTCCGGCGTACCTGTCGAATACGTCCGCCTTGCCGTACAAAGGCTGGCGGATAAGAAGAAGACGAACATCGTTCAAAGGTTCAAGACCTCGTTCCAAGCCCTTGAGCCCGACACGCGGCGCAATGTCGTCAGCGGCGCGATCGGCTCCACGATGGGGCTGCTTGGGACTATCGGTTCCGTTTTTGGAGATCAATATGGGATCTTTGGGATCATCGCCATCATTGCGCTCTTCGCCGGATTCTGGAACGTTGCCCTGAGCAAGGATAAGCGAGCTGGAGTGATCTCTGGAGCCCTCCTCGGCGGGGCATATTTTATCGGCGGGGCTATCTTCTCGTTCATTCTGCGGGCTAAATACAACATAGAGCCCATGCTGCTGATCCCATACACCCTGATCGGCGCTGTGATGGGGCTCGTGCTCCAGTCAGTCGTTTCGGCAAACCGCAACAAGCTTGGCTTGAGAGACCCGCAGCAAGAACGCCAAGAGCTTCTTCAGCAGCTGCATGACATTCAGGAAAGGCTTCGCACGGGCGATCAGACGCTTGCCTTCCTGAGCTTGGACATTGCAGGTTCGACCAAGATGAAGGAACAAGCTGATCCGCTGAGTGTGGAATTCACCTTCACTGAGTATCACAAGTTTGTCGAGATGGGCGTACGGCGATACGGCGGGGCGATCCATTCCACAGCAGGCGATGGCGTCACCTGCGCTTTTGACCATCCGCATCAAGCCTTTGCGGCTGCTCGCTATATCCAGGCTGGTCTGGTTGAGCTGAATACCTTCCGAAATCGTATCGGCGTACCTATTCGACTGCGTGCAGGCATCCATGTTGGAACGGTCAATGTTCCCCCTGGACAGGACATCACCAAGGTCAACTTCGCGCATGTTATCGATGTAGCCGCGCACCTTCAAAAGCAATGTCCCATCGATGGCATTGCAGTCAGCGTCGATGCGGCATCGGGGCTTCCTGGCGGACCGCTGGCCGTCGGTGCGCAAGAGATTGCGGTCGAGAATGTCAAGGCGCGGATTTGGCAGCCGAAAGCGGTTGCTGCGATGATGCCGGCTTCGACTCCTCCTCCGACTCCGCAAGCTTCGGGCGAAAGCCCAGCGTAAGCGAGCGCACGGGGGTATCCTTGCCCTTAGAGGAAACCATGTCAGCAACCGTAGAACGCATCGTTGGCGCCGACCTGATGGACATTTACCGAAAGGTCGATGAGGGCAAACGGCTCTCGTTTGAAGACGGTATGCGGCTCTATGAGACCCCCAACCTGACGGGCGTCGGCTACATGGCGAACATTGTCCGTGAGCGCCTCCACGGCAAAAACACGTATTGGGTGCGAAACCAGCACATCAACTACACGAACATCTGCAACAAGTTCTGCAAGTTCTGCAGCTTCTACGCCAAGAAGGGCGGGCCCGACCCCTATGAGATGAGCATTGAGGAGGTCAAGCGTCGGCTGGAATGGCATCGCGACGTGGCGATCACTGAGGTGCATATGGTGGGCGGCATCAATCCTCGACTGCCTTATCAGTACTACATGGACCTCGTCAAGGTTGTCAAGGAAGCTATTCCGGGCGTTCACGTGAAAGCCTTCACCGCCGTTGAGATCGTCGAGATCGCACGCGTCGGCAAAACCACCATCGAGCAGGCTCTTGCCGATCTGATCGAAGCGGGTCTGGATTCATTGCCTGGAGGCGGGATTGAAGTCCTTAGCGATCGCGTTCACAGTGAGCTCTTTGGCAAAAAGCTGAACGGCGAAGAATGGAAGGATGTTGCGCGTGCGGCAGCCAAGCTTGGTCTGAAGCAGTACGCGACGATGCTCTATGGTCACATCGAAACCAATGAAGAGCGCGTGGATCACCTGGTTCAGCTTCGCGAGCTTCAGGATGAGACCGGTCACTTCCTGACGATGACTCCGCTGAGCTTCCACCCAGAGAACACAGAGCTCGACCATATCGCGCATCCCACCGCCGACTGCGATCTGCGCAACATCGCCGTGACTCGGCTGATGCTCGACAACTTTGAGCATGTCAAGACTTTCTGGATCATGAACACCGTTCCCGTCACACAGATGGCGCTATGGTATGGCGCAGACGATGCAGACGGCACGGTTCACGAATACGAGATCACCTACAAGGACGGGGATCATGGCAACAAGAAGCAGGTACTGACGGTTGCCGGCATGAAGGAGATGATCTCGGAAGTCGGTCGCATTCCAATCGAGCGCGATTCTCTCTATAACGAGATCGTGCGCGAAGGCGAAGAGGCCGAAGCAAAGCAACGGTTTACGGCGTTGCCGATGGCGTAAGAAGGGCTATCGGGCTGTCAGCCGTCAGCTACTTCATCACCTTCGCCAGATATTCATTCAATGGTCGGATGGCGTGCCAGTGCTCCATGACGACATTCACCGCATCCTTCGATAGAAGCGTCGTGGCTGGCAGCTCGGCCCAGCAGTACCATTGCTTGTTGGCAATGTAGGGTTCGCTTGCGGCGGCGGCTTTGAACTCTTCGGGCAGAACCTTGTTCTTCTCCCCTTGAAGCTCTCCAAACTTCTCGATGAAGGTCTTGTCCTCGATCACCTTTCGGAAGGCTTTGGGGTCGGCTGCGATCGCTCTGCGGATTTTGAGGATGAGGTCGGGGTCGCACTCGTGTGCTCCGCCAGCGATCATCAGTCCCTGATGAGAGCATTGGACATAGATACCGGGGACCTGGAGATTCTTTCGGCCTCCTGCAGAAACGACTGCAGCCATGTGTGTTTTGTAAGGCGACTTGTCCTTTGAGAATCGGACATCGCGATGGATTCGGAAGATAGCGTCTTTGGGGAGAATCTGCACGGCAGAGTCTTCCTTCTGCACGGCTTGGATCAGATCGCCTACAAACTCCTCAAAGGGCTTCTTGACGTCTTTCTCAAATCTCTTTTTGTTATGCTCAAACCATTCTTTTGTATTGCTCTTCTCAAGCTCTGAGAAGAATTCGACGAACCCTTTTTCAAGCATCTTCAGCCTCCAGCAAACACACAATCGTACGCGCTACCGCCATCATAGCGCGACAATTGCGACGATAGGTTGGTCCTTTTGAGCGCGATAGTTTGAAACTGCTTGCGCGCGACCACGTAAAATACGCATATGACCGGTCTGAACCATGCTCGTTCTGCCTGCCTTCGTGCAGGCGCTTTTGCGTTTTGCGCCTCGCTCGCCTTTGGCAGCGCCTTTGCGGGCACTGGGCAAGCCAAGGTTACGCTGAAGTTCAACTTCAAGAATGGTCAGAAGATGAACTATGACTCCACGATGTCAATGACATCGAGCGGAATGGGTGGCCCGGGTGCCGGCATGAACATGAAGACAACGATGAAGCAGGCGATCGTGATCACCAGCGCCAGCGCGAAGAGCTTCACGGCAAAGACCACCGTCAGCGACACAAAGATGACAAGCAACAACCCTCAGCTTCAGAATGCAATTGGCAAGGATGATCGAAAGTCTCAGAGCTTTACGGCAACGTATGACCTGACGGGCAAACTGCTTTCTGGCGCGGCGGGCAATGCAAGCATGGGGCAATTGGGAGCATCCTCTGGGTTTATGGGTGCCAACTATCCCACAACTCCGGTTGGCGTTGGGTCCACCTGGTCGGTAAAGCTGGACCTTTCGAAGGCCGGAGCAAACTCTCCCATGACTGCAAACATGAAGACCACGGGCGATATTCCGGTCAAATACACCCTCAAGAGCTTTGGCACGCGCAACGGCAAACGCACAGCAGTCATCGGCATGGTTATGAAGGGAACAGCGAATATTACGATGGGCGGACGACCCAGTGGCGGCAACAGCCGAAATGCTGGACAGAACATGACAATGATCATGGTCATGGATGGCACCGGAACGGTTATTGTGGATGTTGCAACCGGCTTGGTCTATGAATCCACCTTGAATGCGTCTACAACTGTTACGATGCAAGGGATGAGCTTTGGTCAGAAGATCAATGCCAAGTCCATTCTCAAGTAAAGATTCCTGTTAGGGTGAAGGGGGTCTTCCCCTTCACTTTTGACAGGTTTCTAAGCTGACTTCCCTATCCTGGAACTCCTCGCACGTTCAAGCTGTTTGAACCTACCGAAGGTACAATCCGACCGCCCATGCTATTCGGCAAGCGCAGCAAACGCGACCAATTTGAGCGAGAGGCGGAACGTGTTTTTCCTTCCGTCTTCGGTACGGCGTTGCGTCTGACGCGCTCCCGAGAAGATGCGGAAGACCTGGCCCAAGAAGCCATCGTTCGGGCTTTCGATGCGTATGATCGATTTGACGGAACGAACTTTAAGGCTTGGTTGTTACGAATATTGACCAATCTATATATCAACCGGTACCGCCAACGTCAGCGGGGCCCTCAAATCTCATCGATCGATGAGGAAGGGGTGCTGGAACCGGTGGCACAAGAAGGCTATCTAACGGACAGGCAGGTCTTCGATGGGTTGGTTGGCGCAGAAGTCGAGGAAGCCCTGGCAAAAGTGCCGGATGATTTTCGACTGACCGTCATCTTGAGTGACATTGAAGGTATGAGTTACCAGGAGATTGCAGATGCGACTGAGGTTCCGATTGGAACGGTCCGGTCGCGCTTGGCAAGAGGCCGAGCCCTGCTTCGGAAGCACTTGGAAGCTTATGCCCGTAAAGAAGGCTATTTGAAAGAGGAAGTTACTGAATGAGCGATTGGCTCGAGATTCACGCATTAGCAGACGGAGAATTGGGCGCTGACGAAAAGGCAGCGGCAGAAGCGCGCTTGAAGACGTGCGAAAAGAGCCGTGCCGAGTACGAATCGGTCCAGCTGGTGAAGTCCGTTCTTCACAGCAAGATCGAGTCCGAAACATGCTCTCGCACTTGGTCCAAGTGCCAGGGCCGAATTCGTGAGCTTGAGCAGAGGCATCGCGTCGAGCGCTTTGTCACTCGCAACGCATGGGGCCTTTGCGGAGGCATCTTCTGCCTTCTCGTCGGCGTGGCCTGGATGAACCGTCAAGGCGGCAACGAGATGCACACGGGCGATGTTGCCCGCATGGTCGCAGGCGTTGGTCCGGCTTCCCGCGAGGTTCGCAATGCTCCTGAGTCGCTTCAAGAATTGATTCCGGCAAACCGCCGCACTCCGACTCGGGTCAAGTTTGGCAGCCTGCGCGTTTATGGCTCTGGACAGGGCATGTATCGCGGCAATCCCTATGCCGTCTTCGGTGTGACCGATCAGGGACAGTATCTCGATCTGATCGTCCTTGATGGCGTGGTCCACGTTGCTGGGCTTGAGCCACTGGCCGAGAATCCCAAATACACCTGGGGCAAGCTGGGACAAAGAAGCTGTGTAAGCTGGAACGACGAGGACTATACGCTGATCCTGCTTGGCGACCTCCCTTCTACCAACCTGGCGGCCTCGGCTGAGCAGGTTGATCTGGAACCCGAGAATCAGTAAGCGCCTATTTCGATCTTGGATCGAGGGCGCTTCTCAGTCCGTCTCCCACGAAGTTGAGCGCGAAGATCGTTGCGCTTAGGAACAGACAGGGCCAGACCAGAATCCACGGATGAGAGTTCATCTGCAATCGTCCTGCCTCGATCATGGCTCCCCAGCTGGGTTCCGGCGCCTGAATGCCGATACCGATAAAGCTGAGCGTGCTCTCTGAAAGAATCGTTCCTGCAAGGCTGACCATGCTGTAGGCCAGCAGGATGCCCCACATCTGCGGCAGGATGTGCTTGACTACCGTGTAAGTTGTCGAAGCTCCCTGTGCCTGCGCGGCCACCACAAACTCACGATCTTTCAGGCTTGCGACCTGTGTCGTGACCAAACGTGCAATGGCGGGCCATGAGGTAATCGACAGTGCGACGATCACTGGAATAAAGCCAGGCCCCCAGAAGCCGATGATCATGATCGCCAGCAACAGGTCTGGGAAGGCAAACATGCCGTCCGTGAATCGGAGGATGGGGTTGCGGAGCCATCGCGGCGCGAAGACGCCTGCAGCACCCATGAAGATGCCAAAAACGACACTGATCGCCTGAACTACAAAACCGATATAGAGCGAGTTGCGTCCGCCTTGAGCCATGCGCACCAGGATGTCTCGGCCCTGTTCGTCGGTACCCAGAAGGAACTTCCCTCCCATTGAGTCAAAGCGGCCCCCCTGCGGGTCGATGTAGCTTGGTCCGACCATGGGGTAGATCACGCAAAAAAGGATGAGCCCCACCAGATAGAGGCCTCCCAGCCAGAACAGAAGGTCGAACTTTATCTTTCGCTTCATACCTGGCTCTCCCGGATGCGCGGATCAAGGATCGGGAGCAGGATGTCCACGATCAGGTTGACGGTGATAAACAGGAAGCCTGCGATAAGGACGGTTGCCTGCACAACAGGCGTATCGCCTGACCGGATCGCCTCAATAGCGGTCGAACCCAAGCCAGGGATCGTGAAGAACCTTTCAACCACAAACGAGCCTGTCAGAAGGATGCCGAATGTGGTGCCAATCGCCGTGACGACCGGCAGAATGGCATTCCTCAACGCATGCTTGAAAATCAGGGTGGCTGGGCTGACGCCCTTGGCGATTGCTGTGCGGATGAACTCTTGCTTCATCGTCTCAACCATGCTGGCTCGCGTGAGGCGGGTTAGCAATGCTGTTGGGCGCATGCAGAGAACCGTGACGGGCAGGATCAGATAAAGATAGTCTGGGCCAACGCGGTTGATGGTCCAGTTCTGCGGGAGCTGGTCCAGCCAGAGACAGAATACGGCGACAAGCAGAGGGCCGAGGACAAAATTGGGCAGAGTAACCCCAAGCGTGCTGAAAATCAGGATGGAACGATCCCCAAATCGGTTCTCGTAGATCGCCGCCAGGGTTCCCAGCGTAATGCCCACAATCGCCGACAGAATAATGGCTGATACAGCGAGAAGCAGCGTCATGGGAAGCGTCTGCTTGATACGGTCGATGACTGGCTCTTTCGTGCCGTAGTAGCTGTTGCCAAAGTCAAGCTTTGTGAGCTTGATCAAGAATTCGCCATACCTGACCATCATGGGTCGGTCCAAGCCAAGGTCGTGGCGTATTCGCTCGACACTGGCTTCGGTGGCTTTTTCTCCGGCAAGGACTGTGGCCTGATCGCCAGGCGCAATCTCATCCGCTACGAAGGTAATAAACGAAATGAAGAGCAGGCTCAGCAAGCCGAATAAAAACCGGAGCAGGATTGCCTTGGCGAGCCGCACGGCGATTACATTACCCGCTGATTAAGGCAAGGTTCACCTACAGACTGCAAAGTCGGTCTATAGCCGCCCCTGTTTGCGCAGATTTGTTACTTGCCCTGAACGATTTTTGCAGATGTGATGACGTCGCCCTTCTCAAGCTTGTCCACCACGTTCATGCCTGAAACAACCTTGCCAAAGACGGTGTAGTTGCCGTCAAGGAAAGGATAGTTGCCCAGCAAGATATAGAACTGGCTGTCACCGGAGTTCTTGTCGTTCGGCATTGTCGAGAGCCCGACCGAACCACGCTCATTCAAGAACCCGCTATCTTCATAAGCCACTTTGGTGCCTGAGCCACCGGTGCCAATGGTCGGTCGATCCAGATTGGCAGCGTCTCGCGATGCGGGATCTCCTGTCTGAACCAGGAAGGGTTTCGGCGACTTATCGACCTTGAAGAATCTCTGACCGTTATAGAAGCCGTTGTTTGTAAGACGGATAATCTGCGCCGTGGTCTTGGGAGCTTCCTTGGTGTGGAGATGAATCTGTACGGTGCCGCGGTTCGCAATCTCCAGCACCAGCAATGTCTCCCCCGCCTTCGGCTGAACCGTTTGGGCCATGGCCCAAACAGCCAAGGAAAAGAGGACAGCCATTCCAAGAATAATGCGTCGCAGTCTCATGATTTAACCGTTAGACGATGCACAGGCAAAAACGTCTCCACCAAGTCCTAGCGATCCATGATACGTCCGTAGCCGTCTACCTTGGGCGAACCTGCGAGAATGAGAATCCCGTCTACAAAGCTCCAGATGACGCCCACGCCGCACATCGCGAAAACAAGCTGCAGAACTCCGATGGCCGCGTAGCCCATATACATCCGCCCCACGCCAGGAATGAACAGGTTGAGCACGCCAGCGGCGACTCGGCTTTTTTCACTTCGGACTGCCAGGTAAGACCCGCCCATCGGCGACATTCCGTATGCAGTTGGATCTCCTGCATATCCCGGCCCCGTAGGGTTGCCTGTCCAGCGCATGGGATCTGACGAAACCACGGTGGGCGAAAATGCTCCACTGCCTGGGGGTGGGGGAGGGGGTGATGCGAAAAGGGGATCGGCAGTCTGAAAGTAGGGCTTGAGATCATCGGCGTTTGATGCCGATTCCCAGTCCTTTTTGCCAGTCCGCCAAACATAAGTTTCGCGCTGGATGACGCCTCCCTGCACAAGCTCGCCAATCTGATCGAGCGTGAGGGGACCAAGCTGTCCGTAGTGTCCGATGTAGTACCAGTCGGCCAAGGGTGCTTCCTCGCTTGAAATACTCTACAACAGTAGGCGAAATCCAGGGGCCAAACGATGCGGTTCAGGGCCGATTGGCCCAAGCTTAAAGGCCAGCGGTCCCAGTAAAAGCAAAGCGGCTTCACAGCAAAGCCGTGAAGCCGCTTCCGATCTATATGTTATTTAGTGGGCGATAGGATCGTCTGTCGCCGATGGGACAGGCCCATCTAGCTTCCCATTTGAGGGCGTTCCTCCACCGAGCTTGCGCTCTCTTCTTCGCTTGAACGATTCGGAGATGTCGTCGAAGATCGTGTAGGAACACGGAATGACCAGGAGCGTCAGGATCGTCGAGAGGCTGATGCCTCCGATAATCGTGATACCGATGGTCTCTCGGAATTCAGAGCCGCGACCGATTGCCAAGGCAACCGGCAGCATGCCGAGAATCAGAGCGAGTGTGGTCATCGTGATCGGACGCAATCGCGTACCGCCAGCTTCGACCAGCGAGTCATGCCTGTCTTTTCCACGTTCACGCAGGGTGTTCGTGTAGTCCACGAGCAGGATCGCGTTCTTTCCAACCAAGCCGACCAGCGAGATGATGCCGATGAAGCCCACGATATTGAGGGTTTTGTCGGTGATGAGTAGCGCCAGAAGCGCACCTACCATCGCCTGTGGTTGGGCCAGCTGGATGATGAACGGATAGACCAGGTTGTTGTAGAGCGAGGCCAGCAGCATGTAAACAAGCACGAAGCCTGTAAACAGCGCTGACATGAGATAAACGCCTTCGCGTGCCTGTGCATCCGCTTCACCAAGCGGCTTGATCGCTACGCCTTCCGGCACCAGATTCTCCTTCTTGAGAAGGGCAGAGATTTCCGCCTGAACGGAACCTGCGGCATAGCCGGGCAGAAGGTCGGCGGTCAGCCGGATTTCCTGTGTCTTGTTTCGTCGGTCGATCTTGTTGATACCGATGCCTTCTTGCAGCGATGCCACCTGATCAAGATAGATCGGGTTGCCCTGAACGAATCGGATCGGCACGCTTCCGACTCTCGTCGGGTCGTTTCGATCTTCAAGGTCCATCATCACGCGGATGTCGTACTCTCGACCGCTGACACGGAACTTCGTATCGTTGTTGCCTTCATAGAGCACACGCATCGCGTTTGCGACATCGGCAACCGTCATTCCGAAGCCTGCCAGTCGAGTTCGATCAGGAATCGCCTGAAGCTCCGGCTTTCCGGGCTTTGAGCTGATGTCTGGGCTGACGACACCCTTGACCGCGCCTTGCTGCAACCGTTCTCGAATCTTCGAAACGGTCTTGACAAGCAGACCCACATCTTCGGAAGCGAAGCCCATCTGGATGGGGGCGCCGAATCCGAATCCGCTTTGTGCGGAGATGGTGACGTCGGCTCCGGGCACTCGCTTGATTTCTTCCAGCAGGTCTGCGGCTACGGCTTTGTCGGCGCGTGTTCGCAGCTTGCCTTCGTGCTTGACCCAGAACATCAGGGAGTCCATGAGCGCCGTACGATCATTGAGCGTCGCACGAACTTCGGCGTATTCCGGTCCGTTTTCGTTTCCAGCAAAGTCAGCCGTTCGTGAACCCACGTTCGAGAGAACGTATTTCACATCTGGATGCTTACGGAAGACCTCCTCGATTCGTTTGACGACGGACTCCGTCTGTTCAAGACTGGACCCTGGCGACATCTGAATCTTGGCGGTGACGATACCGGCATCGCTTGGAGGAGCGAAGGAGAACTTGAAGAGTCCCTCTCCCTTCCACTGTGCCCAGCCAAAGCCAACCAGCGCCGCAACGACAAAGACCGCACCAAAGGCGAACCCGCCGATGATCTGCCGAATATGGGCATGGCGTCGGATGAGATTGATCACGAAGACGATCACCCCAATGACAACGCTGAACTGCATCGGTCCCATTCCGGTCTGAATGGCGGCTAGCGCATTGGGTGCGAAGCTGCCCGCGATCAGAATGAACACGCTGATGAGCGCGACGAAGCCTCCAATGAAGACCTGCCATCTGTTTCGAAGAGCCTTTTCAAGCAATCGCTTATAGAACTCTTCGAGTCGGTGGAACCGATTTTCAAAGGCCTGTGCAAAGCGTCCCTTTGGATGCTCGACGTCCTCGCCCTTTCGATACCAGCGGGCTGCCAGCATCGGGGTGATCGTAAACGACACCAAGAGCGACAGCAGAACTGCGGCAACGACCGTTACAGCAAGGGGCTTGAAGAACTGACCCACAACGCCGCCCATGAACGCGATCGGGACAAAGACGACGACGTCGGCGAGGGTAATCGCAATCGCAGCGAGACCAATTTCGTTTCGACCGTTTACGGCCGCTTCGGAAGGATCCTCCCCACGCTTAAGGTGCCTGAAGATGTTCTCCAAGACAACGATCGCGTCGTCGACAAGGACACCGACCGCCAGGGACAAGCCCAGCATCGACATGTTGTTGATCGTAAACCCGAACGCCTTGATCGCGAAGAATGACGCGAAGAGACAGACTGGGATTGCGATGGCAACGATGAGTGTGCCTCGCCAGTCATGCAGGAACATGAAGACGATGATCGTGACAAGGAAGATACCGAAGAACAGGGCGATGTTCAGGTCCAGCAGCGACTCTCCGATGATCGTCGCCTGGTTCTGAATCTTCACCGTGTTGATCTTGTACTGAGTCTTGATCGTATCGATGACTTGAGTTGCGGCCTTGTCGATCTCAAGGGCGTTGCCGCCTTTGGTCTTCTGGATGCTCATGATGACCGCGTCGCTGCCATCCAAGCGTCTCCAGTTGCGTCGCTCGGCGCTTCCATCGATGACCTCTGCGACGTCGCCTAGGCGAACGATCGTCGGATTGCCGCCAAACTTGTTGGCATCCCGCACCGACAGCGACATGTTTTTCACATCGTCGAGGGTTTTGAATTCACCCAACACTCGAACTGAGATTTCCCGGTCGTCGGTGATGGACCGACCGCTGGGCACGTTCAGCGTTGCCGCTTGAATTGCGTTGACGACTTCAAGAATTCCGACTCCGTAAGCCACCAGACGATCTTTCTTGATCTCGACCTTGATCTCGCGCACCTCACCGCCGGAGACGGTTGCGGCGGCTACGCCAGGGATTCGAGCAAACAGATCCTTGAGCTTATCGTCGGCAAGATCGCGCATTTGGCGGCTGCTGATCTCCTGGCTCGAGAACGCGAGGAGCAGAACGGAGTCGCCGCCTGTGTCGAATTTTGAGATCGTCGGCTTTTCGACGGCGCGCGGAAGTTCGGGGATTACCGACTCCACTTTGGCGCGTGCGTCGTTCACCGCCTCATCAAGATTGGTACCCAGCTCAAAGTTGGCAACGACGACCGAGATACCCTCCTGCGAAGTACTGGTGACTTCGCGGATACCTTCGATGCCGGACATCGCCTCTTCGATTTTTCTAGATACTAGCGTGTTAATCTCGTCAGGACCAGCTCCTGGGTAGATGCTGGTTACAGTGACAGTTCCAAAGGCAACGTCAGGGTTCTGCTCTTTGCGCGTCGACATGAAGGCGCTGAGGCCTCCAAAGATCGCCACCAGCATCAGCATCAAGAAGAACACTGGGCGCGTAATCGCAAGTTTGGTTAAACCCATGGTCAGCTCCCTGTCTTCGTGGCTTCCTCTGACTTGCCTTCTGCCGGAGCCGTGTCCTCTTTAACAAGCGAGCCATCGATCACGGCGGTCACACCCTTCACGATCACCTTTGTTCCGCCGGAGATTCCAGTCACCTGTACCAGCTCCTTGTTCGAGATGCCCTCTGTCACTTCGACACGCTTTGCCTTGCTGTCGCTTTCGACGACATAGACGTAGCTCTTGCCATCCACCTTGAGGATCGAAGTAATCGGCACAACAACGGCGTCTTCCACCGATTTGACCTTTACTTCGCCTCGGGCAAACATGCCTGGCTTGATGTTTGAATCATTGATGTCGAACTGAACGCGCACTTTAAAAACACGACCGATGTCATCACCGAGCGGGTTGATTGCCACAACACGACCGGTAAAGGTTCGATCCGCGAAGGCGTCGAGCGAAATCTGCACTTCCTTTCCAAGCTGAACCTCTGAGAGTCGCACCTCAGGAACCTGCCCTTCGAAGTACGTTCCCTGAGCGCCAACGAGGTTGACCACCGTCTGACCCGGATTCAGCACGGTTCCCGGCTGAAGCGGCTTATCCGCAACGCGACCCGAGAAGGGAGCACGAATCGAGGCATCTGAGATCTGCTGGCGAATGAGGTCGACCTGGGCTTGAGCGGCCTGAACCGATGCGCGAGCGGACTCCACCTGATCCTTCAGCACCACATCAAGCTCCTTCTGAGCCTTTGCGTTGCGAAGGTTTTCAGAAGCCTGTCGAACAGCTTCTTCCGCCGCACGCAGGTCTTCTGGTCGGGTGGCGTTCTGCGTCATGCGCTGAACTTCCAGGGCCTTGTTGTATCCGGCAAGCGCCTGCTCATAAGCGTTCTGCGCCTGCTCAACGCGGGACTGCGGGATGGCGCCTTCCTTATAAAGCTCCTTCACGCGATCCAGCTCTTTCTTGGCGGTATCCAGGTTGGCCTTTGCCGACCGGACTCCCCATTCGGCTTGTGTCAGCTCTTCGTCTCGCGCACCTTTTCTGGCCTTGTCCAACTGAGCCTTTGCCGCACGCAGCTGGGACTCTGCGCCCGCAACAGCGGCTGCGGACTTCTGAGGCGTGATGGTGGCGTTGGAGATTGCCTGAGACAGCTGAGCGCGAGCTGAGGCCACCTGGGCCATTGCCTGTCGCATCTGTGCCTGCTGATTCGAGGTTTCCTGCGTGGCGATGACTTGTCCGGCTATCACCGAATCGCCTTCCTTGACACTGACAGAAACGAGGCGACCGGAGATTTTGGCTCCGACTCCCACCGTTTCCGAAGTCACGATCTGCCCAGTGATGGACAGTGTTTCATGCATGGGCATGGTGGCAGCGGCGGCGGTTGTCACCACGATCGCGGGATCCTTAATGATCTCTTCCGTTCGCTTTGCCTGAGCTTGAGCGGATCTGTTTACGCATCCGGGAGCCACAAGTACGACTCCAACGGCGCACAAAGCCGCAAGAATAAGGGACGTTTTCAATCCTTGCCTCCTAACACCTCTTCACGAGGTCCCTTGTTTACATCGTCGTTGCCGATCGCCTTTTGGAGCTGGGCGAAGGCGGTGAGATAGTCGTATCGTGCACGGACCTGTGAGGTCTTCGCGCCGATGAGCTGGGTTTGAGCGTCGGTAACTTCGACGCTGATGCCCTCTCCAGCTTTAAGTCTGACCGTTGCCAGTCGATAAGTCTCGGAAGCAAATTCCACCTGCTTCGTCGCCAGATCCAGACGAGCCTTAGCATTCGCCAGATTGGTCAAGGCCACCCGCACCTCCAGGGAGATGCTCAGCTTGAGCTGATCGTATCGGATCTGTGCCTGCTTCTCGTCCTCTTTTGCCGCGTTAACTTTGGCCCGAGTCAAGCCCGAGTCGAAGATCGGGATTGACACCGACAGAACGCCGACGGTTGAGCTTGATTGAGCCGAGAAACCCTGCGCATCATAGTTGCGAGCGTGCTGCAAGCTCGCCGACAGCGATGGCTGAAGTCCGCTTCGCTGAGCCTCGCGGACCAGCTTGAGCGAGTCGATCTGATACCGAACAGCGGCGAGGTCTGGGCGGAACTTCATCGCGGATTCCACAGCCTGTCCCTCTGGGATCAGTCCATTGGGAAGCTCCGTAATGTCCGCAAGCTCAACGGGAGATTCAATCGGTCTTCCAAGAACGTTGTTGAACGATTCCGTCGCAATGCGGTAGCTGTTCTGGAAGGTCACCAGGTCCGATTCGGCTTGTTTGACCTGCGTCTCGAATCGAAGAACATCCACCTTCGCGTAGCTTCCAGCGCGCTCGTTGATCTTTGCGTTCTCCAGCTGCTCTTTCGAAAGCTTTAAGTTCTCTTCTGCAACATCAAGCTGAGCTTTTGCCTGCAGAACCTGGAAGTAAGACTGCCTTACCTGCAAGCGAACGTTATTCTTCTCCGCCTGAAGAGCTGCGATAGTTGAGTCCTTGAACGCGCGGGAAGCATTGATTCCGCGACGGATGTTTCCCGAAATATCGATGGGAAGCGCCAAGGTCAGCTTGGATTCCGTGCTGTCGATTGCTCGAGTGACGATTGTCGTTGAACCAAAGCTTGACGTCAGCTCTTTGTCAAACCTGGTGTACGTCGTGTCTAGCGAGAGCTTAGGTCCGGCCAGAGCGCGCGCTTGATCTAGCTGATACTGCGTCTTATCGACATTGGATGAAGCCGTGCGGATTGAGAAAGCATTCTGCTCTGCAATCTTCAGCGCTTCATCAAGGGTCATTTTGCCACCTTGGGCAACAGGGATGAGGGCGAGCCAAACAGCTGCGCCGATAGGTAAGAACGCCAATTTAACCTTCCTCCTTGGGCTGCTCTTCGATCTGTCGAAGATTGCGATCGAGTTCATCGAGGAACATTCGGACCGCCTCCATTTTGAAAATCATGATGCCTTTGTTCACAGGGTGTCGCATCACGAGAAGCTTGTCGCCGGGCATAAAGCCGAACTCCTGACGGGCTTCCGCCGGGATGACAATCTGTCCTCGCTCGCCCACAGTGACCGACCCAAAGAAGCAGGCATCCATGCACTGAGCCATTTCTGACGGATTATTCATACTTTTCATACTCAGTATGGAATTCAGTCGATTCACAAAAAAGTAAAGAATTGAAAAAACAGGACCCGTATGGCCCGATTTTGGGTCAAATTCATCATAGGCTCATCCCCAGAGGAGGGCGTAGGCCACAGGTACCCTTGGCTATGCCTTCGGCCATTTTTGGGAGGACTAACGTCGCATTTCCGCCTGTATGGCTCAGTCTCTCCGCCCCGCACACTCCCTATGACGGCTGGCTGGAGGAGCTTGCGGAAGCCGCACTTGAAGGCAACTGCCCCATCGACGTTTCTGGACAGCCTGGGCTTTGGGGCGGCGCCCTGCGCGGGCGCGAAGCCACGCTTATGACGATTGGCGACGGAGGCATCAGCAAAGCAACCGACGATGCCCATGCTGGCAACCTGCTCATGGCGCACCTGATCGAGAGTCTGAGCGCCGTCGGGCGCGAGACTTTGGATTTCTATTTCCTGCGAATCCGAGGGCGGCTGCAAGAATATCAAATCTCTGGCGCACTGGCAGCTTTGGAGATCGCGCGGCAAGAGGGGCATATTCGGTTTCTGGGGCTTTGTTGCGATGGGTCATCCTTTGCCACGCTTGCATCTTGGCAGCTTCATGATGCGTTCGAGGCGCTGCTTGTGCAAAGAAACCACTACGACGATTCTGCCTTTAAGCAACTGAAGGAGATAGCCTTCGAACGGCGTGTCGGTATCGTTACCTCAAGGCCCTTGAATTGGGGTTATGGTATCCCGTTCACCGCGTTGCCGGGGATGCCTGCGGAGCCTGGCCTCGAAGGGGATGTCATTGCTTCTCTCGCCCAGGAGCACCCCGTACTCGTGGGGGTGCGCACTCCCGAAGAGGCTCGCTTTGCCGTATCGACTGGTTTGCGACAGCCTTCAGTCGGATTATCGGAGAGGCTTGATGCTTGCCGTTCTGCATTCGAAACGGACTCTCATTGGGAGCAAGCCTCGCAAGACCATCGACTATGGGTACGTCAGGCTGCGGAACGAAGGCGAGCCTCAAGGCCAGCAACTCTGACACAATAAGGCGTGGATGAGGGATTGCGCACCTACGCGCTTGTCACAATGGTCATCGCAGGAATCTTTATCCCTGTCAATCTCCTGCTTGTCAAGAAGCGCGGTCCATCAGCGGCAGTGATGGCCTGTGCGTTCGGCGCCTTCATCTTCTTCCAGTACACGCTCTACAACAACCTCAGGCACTTAACCCCGATAGCTATCGGATCGCTCCTTGTGCTGCTGATCGTCCACTTCTTCGTTAAGATGCGATTTCCGCCTGCCGGAGGTCGAAAGTGAGAGTCGCCGTTGTGGGAGCGGGTGCGGCTGGTCTCTGGACTGCCATTCTCCTTGAGCGGGCAGGGCTTGATGTCGCCGTTTTCGAAGCCCGCGAACGCCTTGGGGGACGCTTGCATACCTTTAAGGACGACGGGCTCATCTTTGAGGCCGGAGGCGAGTGGATCGATGCCGATCATGAGCGTTGCGTCCAAATTTGCCGGGCCTATGGGCTTGAGCCAGAACCCTCACCGTGCTGGCCTGGGAAGGTGGTCTACAAAGGGGAATGGAGCAACGAGGTCGAGCTGTGGTCGGATGCGCTTGAGGATGAGCTACGGCTGGATGCTGCGGCGCATGAACTGATTCGAAACCTTGATCCTTCTCCTTGGAAGAACTGGCAAGCCGAAGATCTGGACCTGACTTCGCTCGCAGACTTTGTGCGCACGAACTGCCAGTCGGAGCGGGGCAAGTGGTGGCTGACCAACAAGTATCGGTCTGATGAAGGCGAGGAGCTTTCGAACATCTCCTTGCTGGGGTGGCTCTGCAGCTACATGCATTACGTGGACCGCGAATCTGATGCGATGAGCGCCTACCGAATCCCTGGCGGCATTCAGACGCTGCTTGAGCACGTTGCTGAAGATCTGAATGGGCCGGTCTATCTTGGAAGGACCCTGAGTCGAGTGGACAACCATGACGACGAGGTTATCCTGCATTTTAACGACGGTATCGTCAAGTGTGATCGCGCGGTCCTCGCACTCCCTCCGCGCGCGCTGGAGAAAGTCGTATTCACCCCCGCACTGAGCACCGGCAAGCGATGCGCTCTTGAGGCCTGCCCCATGAGCCGGATTGTCAAGATTGCGATGGCCTTCAAGTCTCCATGGTGGGAAGAGGTGGGGTGGAATGGAAGGCTGCACTGTGACAGCAATCTCCAGCAGATATGGAATGGGACACGCGGCGAAATCCCTGTCCTTATGGCGTATATCTGCGGCGAGGCGTCGGTTTGGTGGTCTCAGCAGGAGAACCCTGCCAAGCTTGCGGCTGAAAAGCTGTCGGAATACTTCCCTCTCGCTAAAGAGCAGTTTGAGCGCGGGTGGCTCTTTGACTGGAATTCCGACCCGTTTGCAAACGGCGGCTTTTCTCATATCTCCCCTGGCTATGCGCTTGCTCACATGAAGCACATCGGCACGGCTGAGGAGCGTGTTCACTTTGTTGGGGAGCACACCGCCCTCTGGAACGGCTTCATTGAAGGCGCATTTGAGAGCGCGGAGCGTGCCGCTGTCGAGGTTCTTCATGCGTAAGCTCTATACAAACTTCCGCTGGTGGCGCACCGGCGCTCCTGAGTACATGGCGGTTTCTGACGGTCTCGTTGAGTTCCGAGAAGAAGGCGTCTTCTCAGGGGACTTTGACGGTGAAGTCATCGATCTGGGCGGACAGTTTATGATGCCGTCGTTTATCGACTGCCACTGCCATATCCTCCCCACCGGGCAAGATTTGCTCAAGCCTCAGCTTGGGTCGTGCAATACGCGCAACGATGTCCTTGATGCCTTGCGCGACTATGAACGCACCCTGGAGCCGGGCAAGTGGCTCCTTGCCGTGCACTACGATCAGACCAAGTTTCCCGACGGCGTTCACCTCACTCGCTCTGAGCTGGACCAGATTTCGAGCGTTCGTCCTATCCTTCTTCGGCATGTCAGCGGCCACGCAGGCGTTGCCAATTCTCCTGCTTTGACTGCGGCCAACGTGGATGAATCTGTTATCGACCCTGAAGGCGGCGTCTTTGAGAGAGATGCGAGCGGCAGGCTGAACGGTGTCCTGCTGGAGGATGCCAACAACAACGTTTCTGGGTTCATTCCTGAACCGACTCAGGAAGAGCTTGTCGAGGCGATTCTACGCGCGGGCAAGAAGATGGCTTCCATGGGCATTGCGACCGCCAGCGATATGCTGACGGGCAAGCATGAGATCGTTACAGAGATCGAAGCTTATCGAATAGCCAGCGAGCGGGGATGCAAAATACGGCTGAGGCTATATGCCATCTGGTCGAAAGTCTTCGGGGGCAGGGGTATCGGTGCGGAGCGGCTGCGCGAGCTGAATGCCAAGATGGATCATGATCTTTGCCGGATCAACGGCATCAAGATCTTCTCAGATGGCGCGATTGGGTCCGCAACGGCGGCGATCTATGGAAAATATGCAAGCGCTGAAAAGCCGCAGCACGAAACCTGGTCAGGGCAACTGATCTATGAACCCAGCAAGCTGAAAGAGATGGTTCGCATTGCGGACAGCGCAGGCTTTCCCGTCTCGATCCACGCCATTGGCGACTATGCGACAGACCTGGTCATGGATGCCTATGAGGCCACTCCCGATCCTTCCATTCACCGCATCGAGCATGCGATGATCCTGAGCGACGCACAGATTCAGCGGATGAAGAATCTGGGAATCACCTGTACGATGCAGCCGGAGTTTCTCAAGAGATTTGGACATGCCTACCTTCGGCAACTAGGGGCTGAGAAAGCCTCGCATCTGAAGCGGATGCGGTCTATTCTGGATGCGGAAATTCCCCTTGCCTTCAGCTCTGATATGCCGATCGTTGCTGGCAATCCTATGGATGGCATCCGGACTGCCGTCCATCGTCCAGCTGGCTTTGATCCAGCTGAAGCGATCACTCCTGAGGAAGCCATCTATGCCTACACCCAGGCATCAGCCGATGCAAACGACGACGGGGAACGCATGGGCAGCCTGCTTCCTGGACAGCTCGCGGACTTTCGGCTCTCTGCCACCGATCCGCTTGCTGACCTGGCCTAAGTTCAAAGCAGGACTAATTCGGGACTTTGGAAATTGGGCGGAACCGCCTGGTGCTTTCGTGCGTTGAATTCAGTGACGCATATCCTCCTTCCCACCCAAGCACGGCCCCTTCCCACCAAGGGGCCGTTGCACTTTATCTGGGTGGAGAATCAAGCCTCAGAGGAGAATTGCAAACCTGACCAGTTGACCTTAATCGGTCGCTCGAAGACCATGCGGGCTGAGTAGTGACCCCTTGCATCTTCAACCTGTGTATCCAGCACTGCCGCATAGACAGGCTCTTCCAGCCAGGGAAGCTTCACACCAACGCGCTCACCGTGGGTCAGTCTCCGGGATAAGACGGCCTTCGCGCCAGATTCTGAAATATCCACAAGGTCGGCATCCAGCTCCTCGATGGCGATTTTCAAGCCTGATATCTTGGCCCTCTTTGTAGCGCGTCGCTCGCGGGCCTCAAGGTTTTTCGGCTTTTCCAGTGTGAACTCGTGGGTTTCTGCGTTTCTGCTGACGACCTTGGTTCGGAACAGGAGGACGCCACAGTCGGTAGGACACTCTGCGGTCACAGCTTCATCCTCGCGCAGGGGCACATAGGCATCGCGCTTGAGAGGAGCGGAAAACACCCAGCCTTCAGGTGTCTCACGAAGAAATCGGGTGCGATAGACACCGGACACAGCCCTCAGCCGAACCGTTCCGCCAAGGACCGGAGTTTTGCAACGGCGCTTTCGGAGAGTGAAGTAAGCGTAGGAGACACCTACCGCGCAGGCAAATGTCATCGCGAAGTATCCGATCATCTCAGCCAGTTGGCTGACCAGACTTGTCTCCGGCTTCACGCTCATTCAGATATGTCTCCTTTGCTTGAGCATAGCTCTTCAATGCTTCGCCAAGATTGATCGTTGCGTCGGTCAGAACATCTTCATTAAGCGTTCCGAACGACCCCTTGACGTCACCGAGACATTGAGCAAGCAATTTTAAGGCCAGTATCCGAATGTTGTTTGAATTTGTGTGAGCCTTCGGCACACTCAGTTTAGAAAAGATTTGTGTTATCGCGGCCGTCCGGTTCAGCAAGAGGGAGCATTCGACCGGAAGATTCTGCTCTTTGGCATTCAGTCGAGTGCGCTGGATGAGGCCTCGAATATCCGTAGCCGTCTGATCCACCATAGCGTCGATAAGGCTGGCGGCAAAGTCGTAACGCTCGCGAACGGTTGTCGCTGTCGGGGAGGGTTCCAGCTTGGCGGCTTCTGCCAAGTCTTCCTGGCATCCGCTCAGGTTTGCCATCATCGCCTTTGCCAAAGCGCGCTTAAAGTAAGCGTCGGCTGTTGGCGCCTTCTGAATGGCGATATCGAAGTGCTGCAGGGCCGCTTCGTAGCGCAGACCCTTGAGGCTGATTTCGCCCATGAGCTGTCGAATCTCTGGAGCGTTCGCATCCCGGGCTACGGCCTCGTTGATCTCTTGAGTGGCCTCGTCAATGTTGCCAGCCATAAGGTGAGCTCGGGCGGCAAGCACTCTGAAGTTGACAACTTCGGGGAAGAGGACAGCGCCTCGGTGCGCTTCGCCAGCGGCAAGACTGGGCTCAAGAATCTGCATCAAAGCCGAGACAAGCATCATTCGACGCTCGGCATCCAGGGGTTCGGCATCCACCGCATCCCGCAAAAGATTCACTGCTGTGGAGATTCGCCCGACACCCAACATCTGATTGATCTGCGTCTTCAGTTCTGAGTTGTCGACCTTTCTTGTGATTGGCGGCGGGATCGACACATTCGTGAGCGTTTGGCGGCTGTTCTCGGGATCGGGAGTTCCCTGCTTCGGCTTTGGAGGCAAGTCCTTAAATGGCTCTCCACTCATTTTTAAAGCCCAGGTACGCGCGGCAGTACGGGCTGCATTCTCCTTGTCGAAGGCAGATGTGCCTCCGTAGAGAATGCTGTTCTTATCCTTCCAAATCTGTCGGCTGCCTTTATAAAGCTCGCATTCAACATCAACGCCGTCCTGCTTGCTGATCGCCTTCACAAAGACGATGTACTCGGCCTTAAACTTTGAGAGTGCGCTGACCGCATACTCCACTGTCGGCTGGTCGGGCGGGCTCATCAGAAGCTGCTGTTCGAGAGCTTTGCGGAAGACGGGATCGGTCAAGCCCCAGACAATCGGATCGACCCGGCCCTCTTCGTCAAGCTCCGAGGCGAGAATCGAAGCGATTTTAACGTTCGGATCGAAGTTCTCTGTAGCCTTGTCCTTGCGCTGGATGATGAGAATGCGCGGCACCTCGGCATAAGATGCCGAAGCGACAAGACAGGCGATCGCAATGGTGAAGATCTTTCGAACCAATTATCCGCCCCGCAAGACTTGCAGCGCTTGCTGGCAAGCATCGATCAGGTTCTGAAGTCGCTCGCGGTTGCCCCCTGAACTCATCTGGGACTGCGCGGCCTGGACGGCGCGGGCGTATGCCTGGATTGCATCCGAGTTTCGGCCCGTCTTTTCGTAGCACTGGCCCAGCCGCTGATTTGTGGTGGCAGGATCGGCTCCGGCCCGCAGAGCTTGCTCATAGGTTCTTGCTGCCTGGTCATACTTGCCAGTCAGGTACTGCTGGCGAGCGGTCTGCAACAGTGCTTCCTTCTGGTTCGGACTGTTTCCTTCGACCGGCTGGCTTCCGCCTGAGTTGGCAGGAGCGTTCTCTACTTTGATTTCGATGACGCCACGCTTCTTCGGAGGCTTGGGGGAGTCAAGATCGGGGGCGTTGGGGTCGACAGTTCCTCCGCCCGTGTTAGTGGGGTTATTTCCACCGTTGTTGCCACTGTTTCCGCCGCCATTCCCACTCGTGTTCTGGTTTTGCGTTCCTAAAGTGTTGCCCGGGTTGTTTTGTCCGGGACCTTCGACGCCGAGCTTATTCGGATCAATCGGAAGCGGCTGCAAGCCAGTGTTCACATTCGGCATTTCTCCGACGCCGCCGTTCGGCCTGATGGGAGCGGTCTGCGTGCCTCCTCCATTGTTGCCTTGCTGCGGGTTCTGCTGTGTCTGCTGATTGTTCGGCTGCTGAGCGCTGTTGTTGCCCTGCTGCGGATCCTGCTGGGTCTGCTGATTGTTCGGTTGCTGAAGTCCAAGAGGCTGTTGCTGCTGCTGCACGGGCGTATTCGAAGCCTGCGGCTTGTTATCCTGGCGGCTGGAGATAAAGCCTGCCAAGGCGATACCCGACGAAATCACCAAGAGTGTTGCGGCGATCGCTCCTACGGCGGCTCGGCCTCGGCTTGGCGCAGGAGCCTCGATCAGCTTTGCGGCCATCGCATTGCGAAGCTGGGTGATCTTGATCTTGTCGAGCGAAGAATCCGGATTGATCTCCACGATCTTTTCGTAGCAGGTCAGGGCCTCGTTCAGCTCGCCAGCACGCTCGTGGCACATTCCCATGAGGGATAGAGCGTTCGTATAGTCGGGCAAATCTTCAAGCGCCTTTTGGGCGATCAAGCGCGCTTCATCCACGCGACCTTCGTTAAAAAGCCGAAATCCTTCGCCGACCAGCTCTTCGACCTTCTGCTTCTCGGCAGAAACTTCGGCGGCGTCCATTTCCGCGCCACAGTGCTTGCAAAAAGCGCTGTCGAGACTGTTGCGCGTTTGACATTTCGTGCAGATAACCATAGTTAAACCTTGCTATGAAAGGGCTTAATAACGCCCAAGCCCGCCTCTATTGTACCAAAGACCTCAGGTTCTCCCGAATTCCAGGCATTCGCAGACTTCGTTGGTGAGACGGGTTCAGTTTCCTGTTCTGGTTGGTCAAAAGTCGAAATTGTTGCAATGTCCCGGCAATCTCGCTAGAAATGCATATCAATCCAGTTCAATCTGAAACTCGCTCTGGAACCGTAAAGTTTGATACAATCTCCCGCATGACTCCGACTAGCCGCTGCCTCCTTAGCCATGAATCTGCCAGCATGGCAGGCGAGCATCTACAGCCCACTCTCGTCGATTTGATTGCTATCTCTCTTCAGGCCAAGCAGGCTCATTGGAACATCACCGGCTGTAATTTTTCGGAGTTGCATGTTCAGTTTGATCAGATTTCAGGAGCTGCGCTTGAGGCAGCCGACGAAGTCGCTGAGCGCATGGCTGCGATCGGTGTTTCTCCGGATGGTCGGGGTGTCACGATGGTCAACGACTCCAGCCTTGCGGCGATGCCAGGCGGCTTTCTGCGCGATAGGCAAGCTGTCGAGGTTATGGCAATGAGCATCGAGAAGGCATGCCGTATGATGCGCTCTCGCCTGGAACCGTTGGGCAATGCAGACCCTGTCAGCCAAGATGTGCTGATCGGAACCCTAAGAAACCTCGAAAAGCACCTTTGGATGTTGCAAGCACGACTTTGCGAACCCCGTTAGTCCTTCGGGTGCAACGAATCTGCTTAGTGATCTCGTCCGTGTTGCAAGGCGATGAACATGGATGGAAAGGCGGACAGCTCAAAGAGCCGGCGGCGCATTCTGCTCTTGGCGGTAGGGGTGCCCGTTATAACGGTTGTTGTCGGGCTTTATACGATCAGCAAGTCTTTCTTCTTTCTCAAGAGTGAGGCCGGGAGGCTTCAAGGGTTAATCTCTGAGGCACGAGAGGAAGGGCTTGCTATCACATCGACTGAGCTGAACGAAGGTGTCGACAGCCCTCCGCCCCTGCTTGCAAAGGCTGTTTCGCGAACACGCGCACTGCTGGTTCAGGGAGTTCAAACAGTGCGACTCTTCGATAGCAAGGGCGATTTTGCAAGCTCTGCGAACATGTCTGCTGCGAAGAGCTACGAGCAAGTCATCGACCTCATGGAGCAACACTTGGAGAATGAGCCAGCCCGCGTAGGCAACGATTGGGTGCTCCAGCCTCAGCTTCCGCCGTACTGGAGCGTCACCGCTGAAATGACCTCGCGGGCGCTTTGTCTCCGCGCCTATCAGTCGATCAAAAATGGAGATATTGAGTCTGGCTTCAAAGACTTGCGAACCATCGAAAAGCTTGCACGCCGAGTAAATCTCTGGCCAGGGCAGGAAGGGACGCTGTGCGCTGGCCTCTGCATTCGCGACCGGCTAACAACGATTATGATGCTGGCCAATGAGCAGCCGAACAACATTCCACTGTTGGAGAGGCTGCGGGCTGAGGCGGCTAAGGGCACTGACATCCCGAGTCCGTTCCCGTCGATCAGGGGGCATGTTTTTGAGAATTTGAACCGGCTTAAGAACCCAGAGCTTCAGGCCGCGATGGCTGCCACTTTTTCCGCAACGCCCACCGCAGGTCCAGCGTTAAGGCCAAGCAAAACCGACCCGATGCAAGCCTTGGTCCGTGGGGACATGCCCAAAGAAACAGCCAGGCAGGCCGCTATGGCTCGCTACCTCACTCTGGCTTTGCCAACCTATCGCAAGATCAAGAACAACAAAAGCTCTTGGACAACGGCGGCTACCGAGTGGGACAAGGTCCTCGACAAGGCGCGGTCTGACGGCACACCGACAGGCAGGCATCTTTCCCTGGTCCAGAACCCCTTTCACGATATTGATCCGTGTGCCAGGCATCAAATCAAGCAGACTGGGGCACTTGCCATGCTCGACGCTATTCTTTACCGAGCCAAGCATGGCGACTGGCCGACGGATATCTCACAGCTTGGCACTGAAGTCAAAGATCCCTTCTCGCAAAAGCCTTTGAAAGTGGCTAAGCATGGCGGATTCTTCCGCGTTTACTCCTTCGGACCTGATGGAATCGATGGCGGTGGCCTGATCGAAGCAGAGGCTTTGAAGGTGCGCAAATACTCCGACGATGTGGTGATCCTCTTCCCCTCGAAAGGTGTACCTTAGGCTGTTATTGCGATTCTTTTGCACATTGGCAAACTTTGGCCCCTTGGCCTCTTAACAAACCCATAACATATCCAATAACCTTTGTGTCATGAAGCGACTTTGCCCGCTTGCGGTGCTTGCCTTGTTGGCGGCCGCACCATCGTATGTTTTGGCACAGGCTGCCCCTGCCACAAAAACTCCAACAGCTGCCGCTCAGCTTGATACTAAGCTTGCTGAGCTTAAGAAGCTGGAAGCGAGCGCTGATGCGATCAGCAAAAAGATTGGAGAACTGACCGCTGCTGGCGGCGTCACACAGAGCGATGAAGTGCTCGCCCAGCTGAAGCGCATGGTCGATGAGCTTGCTGAGATTCGCACAGCTGTCAAGAAGATCGAACAAGATGTTGCACACTTGAAGTCCGGACAGACTGCGCAGAAAAAGACCACGGATCAGCTTGGTCAGGACGTTGGGAATCTGAAGAAGACGCAGATCACACTCTATTCGCAGTATCAGTATCAGGACTCCGACAAGGTCTTCGCGGCAAGCTCACTCAACACCAACCCGTACGACGCTTTCCGCTTCCGCAGGATTCGGCTTGGGGTTCGTCATCAGGCCGACGATCGCACGTCGATGCGGCTTGGAATTGAATTTGCCAACGGAACGAGCCAAAACCAGGCACAGATTCGGGACGCGTTCGTTCAATACACGATCCGACCTATGAAGGGTCAGGAAGGCACCACGTTCATCGCTGGTCAGCGCAACATGCCTCTCGGCTATGAAATCGAGCGATCATCTTCGGAGCGCGAATTTCCTGAGCAGTCGCAGTACAACCAGATTCTCTTCAACTCTGAAGTTGGGCGGGGTATCGCCATGCGCTATGGCCTCGATCCCAAGCAAACGCTTGAGCTGGGCGTTTGGGACGCTTTGGCGATGAACGATCCTGAGCAGAAGGATCTTCCTGCAGGCCCCGGAAACAAGCTTGCGGTTACGGCTCGCTATCGCTATAACGACGGCGGATTCAGCTTTGGCGTCTCTGGCCTTGCAGGCAAGCGGCCAGCCTATTCGCAGGTGGTCAGCAACGTTCTGACAACTTCGCCTGAAGTTGACCGAAGGTTCGTTTACATCGACGCTTCTTACCAAGGCTTGTTCGACAAGAATTTTACGATTCGAGGCGAACTGATGAAGGGCAAAGACCGCGTGCCAAGCTCAACTCCTGGAGCTGGCAAGGTTGCTCATGAGATGAGCGGCTTCCATATCCTTGCGGGTTACCAGTTCAATCCGAAGAACCGGCTCGACTTCCGATGGGAGCAGTTCGATCCGGATCTCGGCAGCGTGGCCAATGCGATCAACGGCTATGGGCTTGTGTGGACCCACCATCTGAACACCAACATGAAGTTCAGCTTTGGACATGAGATCTTCTTCGACGAATCCCGAGATGGAAACGCCAGCCTGAATTATCAGCGCCGATACCAGATCAGCACCTTCCGGCTTCAGTTTCGGTTCTAGGGAAGACCCTCACAAAAAGATAGCGGCTCCCAATATTGGGAGCCGCTTTTTTGGTTGGGGAGTGTGTTCGTGTTACTTTCCAATGACGGTTGATGCGGCGAGGGTGCCATCAAGACCCACATACCACGCCTTGATGTCCGGCACCAGCAGGCCAGCCTTGACTGCCGGGTCACCCATGACCAGTCTTTCGGCCTCTTCGTCTGATTTGACGACGAGCAGATTCATGCCACCCGGCTCATCCCTCCACGGGCCGCCCCAGATGAACTTGCCCGTCGGGATCACTTTCTGCCAATAGGCGATGTGCTCTCGGATGAAAGGCTGCTCCATGATCGGTTTGCCGTCGATCCACTTTTCTCCTGGGGAGTAAATGATCGCATGCGTCGGATGCGGAATGGACTTCATACCGCCCGAACCGTTCATGCTTCCGCCGCTGTTGCTGCTGCCTCCGGCGTTCGCGCTCTTCGAAGCGCTGGCGTTTGAGGACGACGAGCTGGAAGACTGCTTGGACGAGCTGGATGAACTCGACGATTGGGTCTGGGCGTAGGCAACGGCTACCAACGCCGAAGCCGCGATGAAACCTGCAACGAAACTCTTAAGTCGCATCTTGATTCTCCTCTTTCCTGTCTACGAATATATTCGTTGATAGTTACTGTACCTGACTATATAGTAGTTCCGGTTCGTTCATTTCTCTATGAGAAAATCAGCATGATTCCCAGTCTCGTCACTGGCGTACAAGCTGTTTTCTGCGAGATCGGCGGAATGCCATCGCCCCGGCAAAGCTTGCGATTCCGATTCCCCACCAGGCATAGGCTGGCATGACAAATGCAGACGTAAAGACGAGATCGCGGTCGTATCCATGCTTATTGACACTGTTTCGAAAGACCGTAAGGTGTGAGTTTCTTGGCAGCTCAGCTGCCGGAAGATTCAGATCCGTGGCAACCTTATTGATTTCGTCTTCGTTAAGCGGCTTGTCCCATTCCAGACTTGCTTCCCACTTGTCTCTGTCGTCCTCGTAGTCTGCGATCGCTGGACCATTGGTGATCACGAACAAGTGGAGAGGGCGAGCATGGCCTTGCGGCCAAGTATCGGCAGGCATCTTGTAGGGGTAGTGAGGCTTGTCGGTATTGAAGCTGATCCGGATTGTCTTCGTTCGAATCTCCTTGTCTTTTGCTCCCTTGTACTTGAGCGCGGTGAAAACCCAGTTCTTCTTTGCGTAATGGTCAAGCCAATCCGTCATAGCCGGACGAGTCTTGAATGCGTTCTTCCTGAGCCAATCAAGCATCGCTTGCCCATTGGTTGCTTTAAGGATGGTCGCTGTGTAGTCGCCAAGGTCGATCACATCGAGTACTTCAACCGAATCAAGGCTCGCGGCTCCGGTTGCCGCATCTTCAGCCGCGCACCCCATTCCGCCGCTTGGTGCAGGCTCCATCGAGGCCAAGCGGTCAAAGACTTCATCGCTAACTTTGACAACATCTGGCTGCGAAGGGGTTGGAACGATGAAGCCGAATTCCTTCGCGGCGCCCTGGAAGTCGGCTTGCCGGATAAAATGCTCCGTCTTGCTGCTTGCGTCCCAGACAATGATCGCCTTTTCTGCAGCAAGCTGGATTGGGCTATCCCCATATGCTGTGCAGCAGGCATAACCAAGGGAGACCGAAAGGAGGATGGATCCCCAAGCGAGCAACGCCTTCGTTTGCATGATGTACATGCTAACAAACGTGATCGCGGATGTAGTGCCCCAAAAACAAAGAAGCGGGCGTTGTTCAACGCCCGCTTCTTTGTTTGTTCTTTGAACCTTAGTTGGGCAGTGGCAAGCCCATCGCCGTGAGCCAGGTTCTCAGGCTGTTGATTCGGTTCGGATCGTTAAGACCGATATTGAACGGACGGCCGCGAGTATCGATGATCAAGCCGAGCTGACCGTCGATCAGATTCGTATTCTGCGTTCTGTTGCCCTTGCTTGTATCGAACTGTTTTACGGTGACAGCCTTGCCCTTTCCTTCGCCGATGTCGAAGTTCTTTGCCGGCTCAACGACCAGTTCGGGCGTCTTTGCAAGGTCGATCGGCACGACGCGGATCTGACCGAACGGAACGGACTCGTCGATGCCGTTGCCCTTGACCGTGACACACGGCTCGCCTTCCTTGCCCACGCCGACCGGCGCGATGCAAGTACCAATGCGCACGATACAGTCGCGCTCGAACACTTCTCGCGCGGCATCGTACAGGTGCTCAGAAAGAACGCCGAGGTGCGGCATCATAAAGATCGAGTCAACGGTCAGCATGGTGATACCCTCGGGCTGATAGGCATCCATCATCATCAGTGCAGACTGCGCACGCTTGGGTGCGTGGGAAAGAACGCCGCCGGAGCCGATGATCATGTTCAGCTCCATCATCTTGACGAGCGTTTCGCCGCCGCCGGTCTGGTCGAAAATCTGGCCAACGTCGCGCTGCTGCTGCATACCGACGAGCGAGCGTGCCAACGACTTGTGGTGATCGAACGCGAGTCGGAGCGCTTCTCGGGAGACCGCTTGCTCAATGAGCAGATCCTCATACGTCTGCGGGATCGTGGTCGGGCGGATCATTTTGTTGCGGAGTCGGTTTCGGACTTCGCTGGGATCGATCTCGAACGGAAGCCATCGAGCGATGTTGTCGATTCCGGTTTCTTTGAGCACGTTACAGATGGAGTAGCTCATGCCCAGGTTTGCGGAAACCGTTCGGTTATAGATGCCGGAGAAAACGGAAAACACGTCGGTGGTTGCGCCGCCGATGTCGACGCCCAGGATATTGATGCCTTCCTGGTCCGCATAGGCTTTCATCAGCTTGCCGACTGCGTTCGGCGTGGCCATGACTTCTTCGGAGGTCCAGTCCAGAAGCTTGCTGTAGCCCGGGGCCTGCTGCATGACGTGCTCAAGGAACATCTCATGAATCTCGTCGCGGGCGGGATCGAGGTTCTCTTTGTCGAGCGTGGGGCGCAGGTTATCAACAACTTTGAGCGCAATTCCTTCACCTAACACTTCTTCAACAGGCGAAGCCGCGTTCTTGTTGCCCGCGTAGATGATGGGAAGCTTCATATCGCCGAAGCGAGGCTTGGGGTCGGCGCGGCGCACAACTTCCGACATCTCAGTAAGGTGCGTGGTGGTGCCGCCGTCGGTACCGCCCGACATGAGAATGATGTCCGGGCGAAGCTTTCGCAGACGATCAACCTTTTCGTAATCCTTTCTGCCATCGTCGACGGCGAGGGTGTCCATCAAGATCGCGCCTGCGCCGAGGGCTGCGCGCTCGGCAGATTCAGCAGACATCGCTTTGACAACGCCGGTGACCATCATCTGCAGACCGCCGCCTGCGGACGAGGTGGAAACGTAGAGATCGGCAGCCTCAAGGTCATTGCCTCGACTGTCGATCGTTTTGCCTTCCTTGTTCAGCTTCCAAACTTTGCCGTCCTTCATCAACTTTCGTCGGCCCTTTGCATAGCCTTCCGGCACGACGGTTTCAGTGATTTCTTCGAGCTCGGTGATCGAGTTAAGGACGCCGACGGTGACGTCTTCGAAGGGCTTTTCAACGGTGGTTGGCGCTTCACCGCGAGCGACAAGGCGATACTCGCCCTTGTCGTTTTGCTCAATCAGGATCGCCTTGGTCGTCGTCGACCCGCAGTCGGTGGCGACAATGCGCTTGATGTTCTCAGGCATAAGGGAGATTATGGCGCATCGCGCCCTCTTCTGGGCATGGTTGCCACATCCGAAATATTCCTCAGGTCAGTTGATAAGGACTGGATCTGCCAAGCGCTTAATACAACGCAAGAAGGGACCGTCGGTCACGGTCCCGTTGGTACCTAAAATCTAACAGATTCAGATGGTGCGTTTTCTTCTCTTCGAAGCCAGGGCAGCGGCACCCATTCCCAAAACTGCGAGCGTCGCGGGTTCCGGCACAGGCGTCGTTCTGACGGTGAAGTTATCAATGCGCTGACTCAATGCCGCTCCGTTCTCCAGGTTATACGCGGTGATGAATCCGAACTTCATTTCAGCGCCGGAGGCTGAGAAATCGGGGACTTCAAACGTCACGCCACCGTCCTGCCAATCAAGCACTGTCTGCGCAACGTTTGCCTGCATTGTGGCGTTGGCACTGAGCCACTGGTGCGGGCTAAAGTTGTGCAGATCCCAGTTGTAGTAGGTTTTCCCGCCCTGGAGGACCGCAAACCAAATGTTCTGCCCATTAAGAAGGTTGGAAGTATCCAAGTAGTAGTCCGCACTGAAGTTCACCGACGAGATCGCGCCTGAGACCGACGGGTTGTAAGTGTGGACCTGATGGAACGACCCTACACGGCCAAAGCCTAGATTGTTGCTTCCATCGTGCTGAATACTGTGAATCATGGTGGCGTCGGGATTGCCTCCCGTCGCAGACCTTTGGCCGCTGGTGCTGACATGGTTGAAATATCCGAAGTGAACGTAGTCTCCCACAGCAAAATCGCCATCGGAAAAACTGAATGCGTGAACTGAACCTGCGACGCTGAGAGCGGCCAAGACAACTGAAATTCTTTTCATAGCTGGTCAGTGAGACTGGATGCTGGCACTATATGTTCCGTATTTTTAATTTTTCAAAATATATGTTGGTTAATCATCCTACAGTCCGTACTTGATCCAACCACTTTCTTGCCACGGGCCTCAGCCTTCCGTTGGCTATAATTATCTGGGCATTGCCCAGGAGGTCTATCATGGAAAACATCAACGAACACTTCGAAGACCTCGACTGCCTTCGGCGTCGAACCGATTAGCAAGCGTCGACGGGGATTCCCGAGCGAGACAAATGTCAAGCGTGGACGGCAGATCGTTCATGCCAATAAGGAATTCGAGGAAAAACTTGGGCGCAATGACCCCTGCCCATGCGGCTCTGCGAGGCGCTTTTAGCAACTGTTGTATGCAGTCCGGCAGATTTGACGGGTCAAACCGTCACTACTACTTTTAGGGACTGAGCCGCGACCATAAAAAGTGAGCTACCTCCGAGAGGGGCTCACTTTATCTCTTTAAAGAACTTGACGATACGCTTCCAGGTGTCTGAAGCAGGGGCGTGACCGCCTTCGTAATAGTATGTCAGCACGGGGTTCTTGCCGGGATAGAGGGTTACACCGGGCTCCTGTTCCTGCCCTGCTCCACATTCGTTCTTCTTGACCATCGCTTGGGCAAAGAGTCGAATGCTTCGGATAGGCACGAGCGTGTCCTCGGTTCCCCCAACGATCATAACTGGCTTGCTTTTGGCTTCGGTAGCGTAGAATCCACCACCGCCGCACGCACCCGCGAAGGCGGCAAACTTATCGCCGAGCGAGGTCATGACGACCCAGGTGAACGCGCTGCCGTTCGAGTGTCCTGTAGCGAAGGTTTTCTTGGGATCGGTGTGATAAGTCTTTCCAGCCCAATCCAGGATCGTACTGACGAAATGGATGTCCCGGTCGCTCTGCTGTCCGGGCGACTTTTGCCACCCTGTCTTCTTTCCTTCGGGGTCGGTGATGCCGGGATTGCCCGTGAGGCCCTGCGGATAGATGACCACTGCTTCGGGCCATTCTTTCTGAATTTCGAACTTGTTGGCGCTGTTCCGACTATTGCCGCCATGTCCATGGAAAGCGATGACCAGCGGGGGTGCTTTGGACGCGACGGTCGGGGCGAAGACCATCGCTGTTCGTTTGACTCCATCGACGGTAAATTCTTGGGTTGCCGGTCCGGCAAGAACCGCCATGCTCACTATCATCAGCATCATCTCAGTTACTCCGAAGGCAGATGACGCGCAATATCAGGACATGTTCAATCGGCCCTAAACTCGCAGGCTCCTGAGATCTTGCATCCACACTTCTTTCGCGAGCATTTCTGTTCCCCAAAGCTGAGGTAGACCGTCGCGCCTTTGTCAACCTCAGCCTCGATGGACACCTGACCTCCATGCTTAGCGACAACCTTTTGCACGGTGGCAAGGCCAATGCCTTGGCCTTCATATTCTTGAGGGCCATGAAGGCGGACAAAAGGCTGAAACAGCTTTCCAGCATGGGCGCTGTCGAAGCCCGCGCCATTGTCTCGCACATAGTACGTGCGTACTCCGTCTCGTTTGAGAACGCCAATTTCAATCTTGGCAACCTCACGACGCTTGGTGAACTTTAAGGCATTCTCGATCAAGTTTTCAAGCACGATTCTCACAAGCCGCTGATCGGCACAGCAACGAATCCCAGGCTTTACAATCAGCTCGATCTTGCGGTCTTGACGTGAAAGTCTCTGCTCTCTCCCAATCGCTTCTGCGAGATCGCTGAAGCTAAAAGGAACACGCGTGATCTCCGCTCTTGACACACGACTCAACGCTAGCAGGTCATTGATCAGTTCACCCATCCTTGCAGCGGCGGCACGGACGCGACGCAAACCATCCGCGCCCTCTTCATTGAAGAGGTGTCCATAATCTTGCTCCAACATCGCCGTAAAACCGTCGATCGACCTTAGTGGCCCACGAAGGTCATGCGAGACAGAGTACGAGAAGGATTCCAAGTCCCGATTCGTTGCCTCAAGCTGCTCGGCGCGATCTGACAGCAGCTCGTTCAGCAAAGCAATTTCCAACTCTGCCTGTTTGCGGGCATCGATATCGAGCTGAGTGCCAATGAACCGCAGCGGCTTTCCTGTCGGAGTTCGCTCGATGACCTGCCCGCGTGAATGCACCCATTTATAGCTCCCGTCTTTACAAAGAATCCGGAATTCTGCGTCGAAGTAGTTGGAATGTCCCCGATAGTGGGCCACGAACGCACCCGTAAACACCAGCCGGTCTTCTGGATGGATTAAGGCTGCAAAGTCGGAAGCGGACGCCACGTTCACTTCGCCTGCCTCGTACCCCAGCATCTGCCAATATCGACTGTTCCAGTGGCGCTCACCTGTCTGAGGACTCCAGTCCCAGACGCCAAGCTGGCTGCCCTCGATTGCGGCGTGCCACCTTTTCTCACTCTGTCTAAACGCCTCTTCTGCCGCAAGCCTTTTGGAGATATCTCGCACGATAATCGTGGCTCCAAACTGGTCCTTGTTGGGGAACTGGTGCGCAATCACCTCGACGGGCACCCGTGTCCCGTCTCCCTTAAGGACTTCGAACCGTTCCGGTTCTGGCCATTGTCCAAAACCAGCGAGGGCGATCTTCTCTGCGATGCGCTCGTGATATTCCGCAGGAACGAACTCGATCACGGACCTTCCGATGGCTTCCTCATCGTCTTCAAGACCAACCATACGCCTTGCGGACGGGCTGGCCATTACAATCCTGTCGGTTTCCGTCAAGATGATTGGATCAGGGGACAGTTCTACGAGGCTGCGGTATCTTTCCTCACTTTCCCTGAGGGCCTCTTCTCTCTTTGCGCGTTCCGTAATGTCTCGGACTACCAGCGCTCCGATACGGTCATCCCCCTTGGTTATAAAGCTGGCTGAGGATTCGACATGAATGCGGCTGCCGTCCTTGCAGACATAGAACCGCTGGACCGGCTCTATCCATTCCACTTCCGGACCATCTTCAAGCCGTTGATTGATATCGGCATGATGTGCTGGGTCAACAATGTCCCACATGCTTCGACCAATGACTTCCGCCGGCGAATCATAGCCGAGCATTTTTGCAAATGCAGGGTTGGCAGCCTCAATCACATGATTCCTGCTCAGAACGACCCCGTCTCTTGAAAGTCCAAAGAGGCGCTCGTTGCGGCTGCGCAACTCCAGCAGGTGTCGTTCGATGCGTTCCTTCTTTTCCAGCTCACGGCTCAGCCTGCCTGCGATTTCGACGAAGTGCTGTTTGCGATCTGCTAGCGTTTCGTCAGGAGATGAACAGTCAAAGATGATGTCCGTTTCGGTGACGCAACATCGTATGCACGATTGTCCGTGCCAGATCTCCTTGGTGAAAGCGATATCGTAAATCTGCACCGGAGACCGTAAGCAGCCTAAAGGAGTACTTAGAACCGTCGGGCGACCCGTGGATTGGGTATAGAGGAGGGCCTGCTGCCATTGAGCTGCTCTGCATGACGGGAAGACTGCATCAAAAGATATCCCTTGCTGAATGCGGACGCCTGGCACAAAGTCATGCCAGCCTTCACAATGGACGACAATTCCGCCATGAAGATATACGACCGCAAAGCGGGGGATATCAGAGTCGCCTTCAACTCCGTGGTTCTGCTTGTCAGTCTGACTCTCAAAATCTGCTGGCGAGCTGTGGCCCGGCATCCATCACTTCCGTAGGAGCATTTTCGCCAGCCACCCCTGCGGCGATCTAACTCATTATGAAAGAGAAAACCGCAATACAAAACACCATGTATTGCGGAACATTCGACAGGATTTGATGCTGTAGAGCACACCTGAAACTGTACTATTTAGAAAGGATTATGCTTCCCAAGTACAGAGTTACTCACACAGAACCTTATAGGTGACAAAATCTGACCTCATTGGAGGCTCTTCGCCAGATTCTTTCGCTTTTCGGACATCCTCGAAGCCGCGCTTGTGTCCCTCGATGAATTCCGGTGAAGTTGTCCAGTTCTTGAATGACCCTTCGTCGTCCCAGTGGGAAAGCACCAGATAGGGCTGGTCTTCCTTCTGCGGCTTCAGCACTTTCATGAATCGGAAACCCGGAATGCGATCAATCGCCTTGGCACGGGTTTTGAAGAGGGATTCGAACCTCTCTTTGTAGCATTCAAGGCATGTAATGTAGTTGATGGCGACGAAACCAAGATCGGCCTCGTTCTGCATGACATTTTCGGCGCTGTCGGACCTGGTGGTGAACATATTGATGACCTTTTCAAGAAGCTTTGCTAAGAGACCGCGCCATTGCCAAGGGGTACTCTTTGCTTGCTTCAGCGGCACCATTCTGGCCTAACTATACTTTTTTGTCAAGTATGGTGGGACAAATCGCTAGTTCTCTTCTAAAGCATGGAGAAATCCTGCCATTCTGAGTTCACGAGCGTAGCAATGGCGGGCCTGGACCGTTATAATGCAGAGAACCGTTCGGTTAGGAGTACCCAAGCTTGGCAGGAGTTAGCTTCAAGGGCGTTACCAAAGTTTACGGCAAGGATGTTAAGGCCGTCGACAATCTCAACCTCGAGATCAAAGACACCGAGTTTATGGTGCTCGTTGGGCCATCGGGATGCGGCAAGACCACAGCTTTGCGCATGATCGCGGGCCTAGAGGAGATCACGCACGGAGATCTTCTCATCGGTGAAAACCGAGTCAACGATGTTCCCCCGAAGGATCGCGACATTGCGATGGTCTTTCAGAACTACGCTCTGTATCCGCATATGAACGTGTACGACAACATTGCGTTCGGGCTGCGGCTGCGCGAGCTTAGAGGATTCTTCTGGCAGATCAGCCATATGTCTGAAGCCAAGAGCATCAAAGAAGACATAGACCGACGGGTTCGTGAGGCGGCAAAGATGCTGGACATCGATCAGTATCTGCACCGACGTCCAAAGGAGCTTTCTGGCGGTCAGCGACAGCGCGTTGCGCTTGCCCGTGCCATCGTTCGCAAACCCAAAGTTTTCTTGATGGACGAGCCGCTATCCAACCTGGACGCCAAGCTTCGTATCCAGACCCGCGCAGAACTGATCCGGCTCCACCGCAAGCTGGGTATCACCACCGTTTACGTCACGCATGACCAGGTCGAAGCCATGACTATGGGTCAGCGGATCGCCGTGATGAAAGACGGCCTCCTTCAGCAGTGCGATGTGCCGGAGACCGTCTATCGCCACCCTGCCAACAAATTTGTCGCTGGCTTTATCGGCGCTCCGCCCATGAACTTCCTGGACGGTGTCATCACCGATGGAGCGGTGGATGTGGGCGTTGCTAAGTTTGCTCTGCCAACAGGACATGCGGCCGCTTCGATGGTTGGCAAAAAGGTGACGTTCGGGATACGCCCTGAGGACATCTACGATGCCAAGGCCAATTGCCCGGTCGCGGTGACTCCGGCAAATACCTTCGAGGCCAAGGTGGATGTGCTTGAGAAGCTTGGAGCAGAGGACTCGGCGTTCCTTATCGTCGGAGACCACAACATCACGGCATCGCTGGATCCGGCTACGAGAATCGAAGTAGGGACAACCGCGCTTTTTGCTATCGACACCGAAAAAATTCACATCTTCGATGCTGATACCGAACAGGCGGTTCGCTGATTATTCGGGGTCGGGCGACCACCATTCCAGCAGATTGCCGTCTGGGTCGTAGAAGTAGTACGACATTGCCCCCATCCATTCGAAGTGGGTGGGGCCGTAAACCTCCACACCGTGAGAACGAACGTGCTCGACGGCCTCTTGGAGTTTTTCACGGCGCACCGTGAATGCGTAATGGATTTTGCCAAACCTCTGCCCTTCTGGCAGAGGAGAGTGCTCTTCAAACAGGAGCTTGCCCTTGTGCAGACCGATGGAGTGAGGCACTCCGGGCGTTCCCGCCCAAAACCATGCCCATTCCTCGCCTGCGTCGGTCCGTGGCTCCAAGCCAACAACCTCCCTGTAGAATGCGGCTGAGCGCTGCACATCGCTGACAATCAGCACAATCTCCGCAATCCCTTCAGAGAACCGTTTCATTTCCTTTTCACCTTCGCTTTCAGCTCCGACATCTCTTCCATCGCAAAGCGGACTCCTTCGCGACCGAAGCCGCTTTCCTTAACGCCTCCGTAAGGCATGTTGTCAAAGCGCAGCGTTGGGAATTCGTTCACGATCACACCTCCCACTTGCAACTCTTGATAAGCCTGCTCGGCAATGGCCTCATTCTCTGTGAAGACGGAAGCGTGAATGCCGTATTTCGAAGCGTTCACCTTTTCAAACGCTTCTGCAATCTCATCGAAAGGCGAGAGGGTTAGGACAGGACCGAACACTTCCTCACAGCCAAGGGGGATATCTGAAGGGACATTTTCAATCAGAGTCGGACCGAGAACATTGCCACGTCGCTCGCCTCTTACCAACACTGTTGCGCCTGCCGCTTCGGCCTCATCGACCCAGCTGATGACCCGGTCTACAGCCTGCTCATTGATCAGCGGTCCACAGACTGTTTCCTCCTTGGCAGGATCGCCGAAGATGCATGACTGCGTTGCTTGGTTTAGCTTTTCTTTGAATGGTTCATAGACCGAGGCATGGATGTAACAGTGCTGGGCTGAGATGCAGACCTGCCCTGCGTAGCCGTATGCAGAAAGGGCTGTACGAGATGCGGCCCAGTCTAAGTCTGCATCGGGCATGACGATGACCGACGCATCCCCTCCAAGTTCAAGCAGAACCTTTTTGTCCCAGCACAGCTGCTTAAGGTGCCAGCCCACTTTTGGCGATCCGGTAAAGCTCACCATCTTGACGCGTGGGTCACGAACCGCCTTCTCTGCTAACGGGGCCGCAATGTTGACGCAGTTCAGAACTCCCGGCGGGCATCCGCATTCATGAATGATGCGCGCAAGGGTCATCGTTGAGAGTGGAGCAAGGGGAGACGGCTTGAGGATGATCGTGTTTCCGGCTGCCAACGCGGGCGCAAGCTTGTGAGCTGTAAGGTTGAAGGGCCAGTTGTAAGGCACGATGCAGAGGATTGGGCCGATGGGAAATCTGCGGAAGGTGCCGGAATAGTCTTTGCCGCGCGGGTCGAAGCTGAAATCTTGATCTTCTTCGTTCCAGGTCAGCGCTTCTTGAGCGGCTAAGTCGAATGTGATCGATAGGCGGCTTACTTCGCCTGTGGCCCAAATCACTGGCTTCCCAATTTCGGCAACCAACAGATCGGTTAGCTCTGCGCTGCGGTTGCGCACTTCTTGGGCAATTCTTGACAAGAGCGCGGATCGTTCGGCACCCGAAGACTTTCTGTATTGGGCAAATGCATCCTTCGCGGCAGCTATGGCAGCGTTCACATCGTTCCAGCCGCCTTCAGCGACTGTGCCTACGACAGACCCATCATAAGGGTTCCTTACGATTTCTTTCCCAGTGGTCTGATCGCACGGGCCGCCGATGAAATGACCGTCGATAAGCATCTCACGATGGAGCATGGATTCATTGAACCCGAAACCTGCCATTGCGTCTCGGCAACTTAGGGAGCTGGCTGTGCGTATAGGCCTTAGAAAGCCCTCAGCGTCGCTAAGACCCGGGCTTGTCCGCTACAATAGGTGTGAGGTCGGAAACAAAGGAAGATTGGGATGCAAATCAAGAAAGTAATCTGCGCACTCGACACCTCCGATCTTGACTCTGCTCTAGAGATGGTTCGGCGGCTCTCGCCCCATGTTGGCGCATTCAAGATCGGTCACGCACTCACTTTGCCGCACGGCCTGGGGGTTATCGACTGGCTGCGAGAAGCTGGCGCGGAACGAATTTTTCTGGACCTCAAATTTCACGACATTCCGAACTCGGTAGCTCTTGCCGTGCGCGAGGCTTCGAAGTATGGCGTTTGGATGATGACGCTGCATACGGCTGGCGGGCAGGCGATGATGAGCGCAGCGGTTGAAGAAGCACGCGCCTACGCCCCCGACGTTGCCCCGCTGCTGGTGGGTGTTTCCGTCCTTACTTCGCTTGACCAGAAGATGTTGACCCAGGATCTTGGAGTCGACCGCGATCTCGAAGACCACATGAGGCGTCTTAGCGAACTGGCTGTTCAATCAGGATTGGATGGTGTGGTTTGCTCGGCGCAAGAAGTCAAGATGATCCGTGAAGCGATCGGGCATGAAGGCGTGATCGTTACCCCCGGCATTCGACCAGCAGCTTCGAACAACCATGACCAAGCACGAGTTGGCACGGCTCAGCAAGCCCTTGAAGATGGCGCCAGCTATCTTGTCATCGGACGGGCGCTGTCGGATGCACCGGACGTTGAGCAAGCCTTGGAGAATCTTGGATTTTCCGGGATTCGCGGCACAGCTTAGGGGAAGGCTCTGAAGGACAAGCCTGTCCCAAAACTCTCAGGCAGCGACGGCGGTCCGTTGCTTCGATGGTTCGACGCTCACAAGCGCGATCTGCCTTGGCGACAGACTAGCGACCCTTATGCGATCTGGGTGAGCGAGATCATGCTTCAGCAGACGCAGGTAGCTACCGTCGTCCCCTATTATCTGCGCTGGCTGGAACGCTTCCCCACTGTCCAAGAACTCTCCAAGGCGGATGAGAGCGACGTGCTGTCTTACTGGCAGGGTCTGGGCTACTACCGACGCGCGCGCTTTCTTTTGAAAGGCGCGCAGTTCATCGCTGACCATGGAATGCCGCGAGACTACGCTGAATGGCTGAAAGTGCCAGGTGTGGGAGCCTACACCGCCGCCGCGATTTCATCGATTGCATTTCAGGAGCCTGTGTCGCTTGTCGATGGAAACGTTGAGCGTGTTTACGCTCGGCTGACTGGCTCTCATGCCAGCGGGCAACGGCTGCATGACGAAGCCAAAGTCTGGGCAGCGAAAGAACTTTACAAACCTCGCCCTGGCGATTGGAATCAGGCTTTGATGGAGCTCGGGGCTACCGTTTGCACCCCGAAGAACGCTCGCTGCGAAGTGTGTCCTGTATCAGAAATGTGCGTCGCAAAACAGTCTTGGCAAGTAGACCAACTGCCCGTTCCCGAGCCAAAGAGAGCAACCGTCAAGCTTGTGCACACGGTCTGGGTTCCCTTTTTCGAAGGTGAGTTTGGGCTCTGGCAGATTCCTATTGGGGAGTGGTGGGAAGGGATGTGGGAGTTTCCGCGAGTCTCGGAAGACACAGCAGAGCCTGAGAAGCTTCGTGCGGCCGTTGGCCCAGGCTGGCTTGAGGATCTGGGGAGTTTCCGGCATTCGGTGACCCATCATCGGATTGAGGTGGTGGCCATGCTTTGCCGTGCAGAGTCAAAGTCGGACGCGCTCAAATGGTACAAGCTTGACCAGCTAAAGCACCTTGCGATGCCTGCTCCCCAGCGCAAGGTCCTGAGGCTCTCGCTCAAGGCTCTGGGATTGGAGTCTTTTTAAGGAGAGCACGATCGTTCAAATCGCGCACAATAAAGACAACTCCTCTGCTAATGAAGATTTTCAAAGACCTTCAGGTCGTACTAACGACACTCTGCGGCATCTTCCTTGTCCTGAGTTTCTTTGGGTTGCATCCTTGGGTTCCTTATGCAAGCGTGGTCTTCGGGTCGTACTTTGCCTTGAAGTCTGCCTATGAAGCATTGCAGGAGAGGAACCTTGACGTCAACTTTCTGATGGTCTTTGCAGCCATTGGCGCGGTTGCATTGGGACATCCCAGCGAAGCGGCTGTACTGCTGTTCCTCTTCAGTCTTTCGAGCACGCTCGAAGCGTTTGCGATGTCAAAGACGAAGTCCGCCATCGAAGGCTTGATCAAGCTCCGCCCAGACAAGGCGATCAAGGTCACCGAATCTGGCGATGCTTCCATTCATGTTAATGAAATCGAAGTGGGTGACCGCATTCGTGTACTGCCCTTTGAGCACATTCCGCTCGACGGCATGCTGGAATCGGGCGAGAGCAGCGTCAACCAAAGCGCAATGACAGGTGAGTCTGTGCCTGTATCCGTTTCACCGGGAAGCAAGGTCCTTGCGGGAACGCAGAACCTTGATGGCATGATCGTCGTGAAGGTATCCGCAAAATCGGGCCAAACCACGCTTGAAAAGATCGTTGCCCTTGTCCAAGACGCTCAGGAAAACAAAGCGAGCGGTGAGCGTATCAGCGCCTGGTTCGGTCAGAGATATACGCTCTTTGTCATCGGCGCTTTCGTCGCTTCTCTGCTCATCCGGCTTGCTTTGCACCAGCCGATTGGACCTGCGCTTTATGCGGCTCTCACACTGTTGGTCGCCCTCAGCCCCTGTGCATTGGTCATCTCAACTCCGGCAAGCACCCTGAGCGCGCTCGCTTGGGCAGCTCGAAATGGAATGCTTGTTCGCGGAGGCGAGTTCATCGAGCTTGCGGGCAAGAGCGATACGCTTGCCATCGACAAGACAGGGACGCTGACGGCGGGCAAGTTTGAGCTTGGGGAGATCTGCGTCTGTGAAGGCGTCGCCGAGGCTGTAGGAGCATCCGGCAGTCTGTGCGTCGATGAAGATGCCTGCTGGACTGGAAAGGGCTCGATGTCCGATGAAGCCAAGCGACTCCTGCGCGCAGCAGCGGCGGCTGAACAATACAGCACCCACCCGATCGCGGAAGCGATTGTCGAGGCGGCAAGAAACCAAGGCTTGGACGTTCCAGAAGCGACAGAGCAACATGCGCATTCCGGTATGGGAGTGACAGCAACGGTTGAAGGAAAGTCGGTCAAGGTTGGCCAGCGGCGTTTCTTTGAACAAGGAGAGGAGCGGCTCAGCGCTGATTTCGCGATACATGCTGAGGAGTTACAGCGCAAAGGCCTGACGGTCGTAATTTTGGACTATGAAGGGCAAATGGCGGCGCTTGGACTGCACGATGCACCCCGTCCAAGTGCCGCGTCTGTCATCCACGAATTAAAGCAGGAGGGCATTCAGAAAGTTGTGATGCTCACCGGCGACACACGACAGACTGCAGAAGCTGTAGCCAGTGAAGTTGGGATCGACGAAGTCAGAGCTGGACTGTTGCCACAGGATAAAGAGGAGATTGTTGCCAAGCTTACAGATTCAGGCCAAGGGCTGATCTTCGTGGGAGACGGTGTCAACGACGCACCCAGTCTGGCAAGGGCAACCGTTGGCGTAGCGATGGGCGGGCTTGGAAGCGACATCGCACTGAATGCTGCCGATGTAGTCCTGATGAATGATCGGCTGGAGAACATCCCTCGGCTTGTTCGGCTTGGGCGCATGACCAACGCAATCATCCGCACAAATCTTATCTTTGCCGGCTCGGTGATTGTATGCCTGACCTTTGGGACGATGATCTTCGATCAGTTCTTGCCCAGCTACCGGAACCTCATCCTTCCCATGGCGGTGGTGGGGCATGAGGGCTCAACTGTCCTTGTCATCTTGAACGGCTTGCGGCTGCTGAAGGGGCCGAAGAAATCGCAGTGAGGACCACAGGTCGCAAGGCCGGTGTGAAGCTTGAACCATACTGTTCGATGGCGTGATGCCTGACTCATAAGATCGTGCGCAGAGTCTTTGTCAATATCCTTTCCGGCCTTCTCAATATCCGCGACCAGCTGGATCGCGCGGCTTTGAGCGCCCTCGGTGTGCTCGTCGCGACGGTGGCAATCGTGCTTCTTGTGAGTATCGCTAAGGGAGTCCAGCAGGATGTTCGCGGGGAGGTGGACACGCTTGGGGTCAACACTCTGATCGTTCTTCCTGGGCGATTTGAAGGCGATTCGCTTTTTGCGCCCAGCTTGATGGGTGTCAGCTACCTGGCGGATCAGGATGTTGAGAGAGTCAAGCGCGTCCCCGGTGTTGTGGATGCAACGCAGCTGTCGTTTGTGGGAGCGGGCGTAGAGTACAAGGGCAAGAAGTCAACCACAGCCTTCATCGTCGCCACGCAGCCATCGTGGTTCTCCATGCGCAGGTCGGTGGCTCATGCTGGCCAATTCTTCGATTCTCGCAACAGCAATAAGCCCGTGCTCGTTTTGGGTGAGATGCCGGCCAAAGAACTGTTCGGTGAGGAAGATCCTGTTGGGAAGAAGGTTCTTTACAACAAGCGCGAGTACGAGGTTGTGGCAGTCCTTAAATCTAAAGCTTCACAAAGCAGTCTCTTTTCACAGGGCAGCTTTGACAATTTTGTTTACATTCCATATACGTTCTGGAAAGAAGCTCAGTCCAAAGCGCAGATCAACCGCATCTTCATCGAGACCGACCCCGCGCGGGAACCCAAGTCGATGGTGTCCTCGGTGGAGAATGCTATCGGGGAGAGGCTCCCTAAAGACAACTACTCTGTACTGACCCAAGAAGACCTGCTCAAGCTCGTTTTCAAGATCATGTCGATTTTGACCTGGCTGATCATTGGACTTACGTCGATTGCGCTGTTCGTGGGCGGAGTCGGCATCATGGTGGTGATGCTGATGTCGGTCAACGAGCGAACAAAGGAGATCGGTATTCGGCGAACGCTTGGGGCAAAGCGAACGGATATCTTCGCGCAGTTTTTGGCAGAGGCAATCTTCATCTCTGCGATGGGAGGAGCCTTGGGATTGGGGCTGAGCTATATCGTCAGCGTGATTCTGGCAGCCAATACAGCCATCAAGCCGATGATCACCTGGGGTGTCATCGGCTTGAGCTTTGCCGTTAGTCTTGGTGTCGGCTGTATCTTTGGGCTTATCCCCGCCATCCGAGCTTCAAGGCGTGACCCCGTACAAAGTCTCCGCCACGAGTAGCTTTAGTTCAGAGTGTGCGGGAAGTTCGGGTCTGTATAGCTGCAGGCCGGGGGAGTCCCCACGACGTCGACCGTATAGGTGCCACTGTTCGGACAATCGGGTTTATTGCTCTGGCGGATGTAAGTGGGCCAGATATCATTCATGGTGACAGGTGCACCGTTGGCCAGCTTGTTCTCCATTGCGAACATCTCTTTCGCGGCTTCGATCTGGCGAAGATTTCCTACACAGCTTCGGGCCTGCGACTTCGCACGCGCCTTCATAAACTGTGGGACCGCTATTGCCAGCAAAATGCCAATGATCAGCACAACGATCATGATTTCAACCAGAGTAAATGCTTTCTTACGCATGCGTCACCATCAACCAATGGGCAGCCGCACGTGTGCGGTCTAATTGCCTCATTCCACATTTTCGGCAAGATGTATGCCAGGCAATAGTTAGAGAGTCAGTCTGGAATCTCTTTGCTTGCCAGAATAGGCAAGAAACCCCGCCCCATTGCTGGGTCGGGGTTTCTTTTTGTGGAGCCATCAATTAGCCCTGAGCTTTGATGAGAAGCTCGACGAACTCTTGGAAAGGCATCGCTCCCAAATCGCCGTCCTCTCTCGAACGTACGCCGACCGTGCCATTCTCGATATCGCGGTCGCCGATGATTGCCATATAGGGAACCTTCTGCAACTGATTCTCCCGAATCTTCTTGCCGAGGGTTTCTCTGCGGTCGTCAACGTGCACGCGGTACTTGTGCCCTTCTCCCTTGATCTTGGCGATTTGCGCCTTGACCTCGGCAGAGGCTTCCACATTCTCATCCGACTGCTCGCGGTCCTTCGGCATGAAGCCTTGCAGAGCTTCGCAGATAGCATAAGCGTGCTCGATATGGCGATCGGCGATGGGCAGGACCGCCACCTGTACCGGCGACAGCCAGAGCGGGAAGGCCCCTGCGTACTGCTCTGTAAGCAGGCCGATCATGCGCTCCATGGAGCCGAACGGGGCGCGGTGGATCATGATCGGGCGGTGTGGCATGCCATCTTCACCGATGTATTCCAGACCAAATCGTTCAGGCAGGTTGTAGTCCACCTGAACCGTTCCCATCTGCCAATCGCGACCGATTGCGTCCTTGATAATGAGGTCGAGCTTCGGGCCGTAGAATGCGGCATCGCCTTCTGACACGAAATACTCAATTCCCATCTTCTGGCAGGCTTCTTCAATCGCCGAGGTCGCGGCCTTCCAGTTGTCGTCATGACCAACGTACTTGTCGCTGTTCGGGTCCTTTGTGCCGAGGCGGGCCTTCCATTCCTTCAGACCGAGCTTATCAAGAACGACTTTCATCAGGTCGACGACCCCGATGAACTCTTCGAGGAGCTGGTCGGGACGGACGAAGAGGTGAGCGTCGTCTTGCGTGAAGCCGCGAGCACGGAGGATGCCGTGGACTTCCCCACTCTGCTCATAGCGATGAACCGTTCCGAATTCGGCATAGCGGACCGGCAGGTCGCGATAGCTCCGCATCTGAGACGCATAGATCTCGATGTGGAACGGACAGTTCATCGGCTTGAGGATGTAAGTTTCCTTCTCCTCGTCCTCCATGAACGGGAAGAGCTTTTCCTTAAAGGTGATGATGTGGCCAGACTTCTCGTACAGCTTGATGGATGCGAGCTGGGGGGTGATGACCGGCTCATAACCGCGCTTCAGCTGTTCACCGCGAAGGAACTCGACCATCGTCTCTCGCAGGATGGTGCCCTTAGGCAGCCACAGTGCCAAGCCGGTACCGACTCTCGGGGAATGCATGAACAGTCCAAGCTCTTTGCCAAGGATGCGATGGTCGCGCTTTTTCGCCTCTTCGAGGTTGTGAAGATAAGTGTCCAGCTCTTCCTGGGTTTCAAACGCCGTTCCGTAGATGCGCGTGAGCTGCTTGTTCTTGACATCGCCGCGCCAATACGCGCCTGCCAAAGACATCAGCTTGAAATGCTTGATCTCCTTGGTGGTTTCTACATGGGGTCCTCGGCATAGGTCCAGAAAGCGGTGAAGCGTTCCTTCGCGATCGGTGCGCTGCTGGTCGTAGAATGAGATCGCTTCGCCTTCAGGAATCGCATCCAGGAGTTGCAGCTTGTACTCGGCGACATCCTTGCCCATGCTGGGAATACTGTCGTCAAGAATCAGCTGCTTGGCCTCTTCTCGGGAGACTTCCGTCCGCACGATACGCTGGTCAAGCTTGCTCAGCTCCTTCATCTTCTTCTCGATAACCGACAGGTCTTCTTCGCGCAGGGGCGATGGGAAGTCGATGTCGTAGTAGAAGCCGTTCTCGATGGGCGGGCCGATAGAGAGCTTTGCGCCAGGATAGAGTTCAGTGACGGCCTGGGCCATGAGGTGGGCGGCCGAGTGGCGCAAACGATAAAGATAGGATTGTTCGTATGCTTCTTGCATTGCGTTAAACCTCCCCAACTAAGGGATCGAATTTTCGAGTTTTGATTTTACAGCAGACCTGTAAAGACGCCAACCCCAATAAGCAAAAGAGCCCGCCAGCCGCGGACTCCTTGCAGGCTCACTATAGAGGTTGAAAATACGCTATGCGGCCATGTACTGCCGCGAAACCATCACGCTCTGCGCAATCTGCTCGATCTCGCCATCGGTCAGATCATCTGCGCCGGCTACTGAAATAAAGCCATAAAGCGCGAGCTTGACGCGGCGCTCCAAGTTGAGGCGACCGAGCTGCGGCTGAACGTTCAGGATCGCGCGATCAATCTGTGGGAACATCTTCTCAAAGGTGTTTCGGATGCGATCAGCGCGAAGGAGACCGATGCCCTCAATGTTTCGGTCGCTGCTAAGGGCTGCTCGGCAAAAAGGTTCAAAGTCCAGAAAAGTGCAATTCATAACGAAACCTCACAATCACTGTTAAGTTTCCGCTGCGCTCGCTGATTGCGCAATAAGCGCCTGTGCCGAAAAAGCCACAAATCGAGCCCTAAGGAAAATTGAAAACCTGCCGATATCCGATAGGGGAGAATTCCGCCTGACTGGTATTTTTGCTGGGCAGCGGTCGCTACTGATCGCACCGCAAGGCTGATTTTCGACGTAGACTGAAATAGAGCTTTCGGGCTCCTGGGTGAATCAATGGATCCCGGTTCCGTCTTCTTTGTTGCCTTTGGGATTTTTGTCATTGCTGGCACCGCGATGGCTGCCTATGCTTACAATCTCTTTCAAGTAGGCGTGGGGATGGCTCAGAAGCGCCTATGGCATGACGATGTCTGGATTTGCGCAAGACGCATCTGTCTGCGCTGCACTCCTCTACTGGCCACGGGCGTCCTGATCCCTGTCCACCCAATCTTCCGCGTGGGGATATCGGTCATCGTCTATTTGTTGCATGCACACCCCCTTTGCGTGGGCTACTGGTCAGAGCGGGTGAAGATTGAAAAGGCCGAGCGACTGCGCTTCAAGAAGAACGTTGACGATTGGCTTGCAGAATGGGAATGCCAGGAAAAGGAACTTCCCAGCGACTAGCTATCCTAGCAATTTTTCGGTATCTGCTGCATTTCCTTGAAACCCTTGCTATAATGAAAATAGTATGGGTGCCAAACAAACGACTGCGGAGATGAACCTTGCTGCGCAGATCGCGATCCTTTCGGACCATATCTCTGTAGCAGTTGAATCGAAACTGCGCGAGCAAGGGCACAGTCTTTCAACCTTCCAGCTACTGTCCACCATACAATCGTCTGAGGCCAACATCACGCAGGCAGAGCTTGCTCAAAGAATCGGGATTACTGCGGCCTCCCTTTGCGAATCGCTCAAGAATGCATCGAACAAGGGGCTGGTCGAGCAAAAGCTGTCTGAAACAGACCGCAGGGCCAAGAGAGTTTCGCTTACGCCCAAAGGGCGCAAGCTGATCGAAAAAACGCTAGGTGAGCTAGATAGTGTGAATAGGCAGATGTTGCAAGGGCTTACTCCCAAGCAACAGTCCGACATGGTATCTCTGCTCACAAAATGCATAGACAGCCTAGCAAAGGGGCGGCGATGACAAACCTTGGATTTCTTTCAGATAAAAATGGCTGCGCCCAAGCGGGCAGTAGCGACGTCTTGTCGTATAACCGGAGTCAAAAGGCCGTGCTCAGGATTGTCGGAGTCCAACGCAACGAAAATCTGGCGCAGGAGTTCATCCTGCTCCAAAACCAGGGACATCTCCGTGTCAAATTGCGCGGGCACATTCTTATGAGCGAATGTGCTCTGGATGATGGAAGCGTCGAAGAATCCCTTCAAGTTCTGAAGGACGACGAGTATGTGCCGCCTGGATTGTTCGTCCTTGTCAGCACGGGCTCAGGAATGCCTCATTGGGGCAAAACCAAGGATGGAACATATGTGTTCCACACCTACCTTGGCATGGCGCGTCCGTTCTGGAACAACTGCCCGGGAGCGATCCATATTCTCTGCCCGCACCATTCCTACTGCGAGCGGTCTACAGAAGTCTTCGCAATGCGCTAGTCTTCGCTTTCGCCCGTGCGGTTAACCGCCTGCATGGCTCGGTCCACACCCACACTGACGACTTTTTCGCACGCTTCCGTCGCGGCCTCAACCATATTCTTCCAGTCCACGCGCTCGTCCGGATGAAACTTTGACAGCACATGGTCGCGGGTTGGGTCTTCCTTTGGGCGTCCGATGCCCAGCTTGAGTCGAGGGTATTCCTGCGTTGCCAAGGATGCGCTGATCGACTTATGACCGTTATGACCGCCTGAACTTCCCTTAGCCCTAAGCCGAAGGCGGCCCAGAGTCAAGTCCATGTCATCGGCCAGCACAAGGATTCGATCAGGCTTGATGCCATACTGCCGAGCCATCGGAGCGACAGCCTGCCCGCTGAGATTCATGTACGTCAGTGGCTTCATTAGGACTACACCGACGCCATCGATTCTTCCAACGCCATAGCGAGATCGGTGTTTGCTCTGGTCGAGCTTTATCCGATGCCGTTCGGCAAGGGACTCCACAACGTCGAATCCGACATTATGACGGGTACCGGAATACTCTGGGCCAGGATTGCCCAGTCCAACGATGATCCATTCGGGATCGATATGCTCTTTCGGCTTTCTCCGGGCGAACATCGCTGACAGGTTACCGGCTGGCTACGGCTTTGGGTGAGTCCGATAGCGGCTGAGCTCCGGTCTGGGGCTTCAAAACGCCCGCCATCAGCAATCCAAAGATCACCAAACCCAGAGCGACCCTATAGACGATAAAGACCATGCTTCCATGCTTTTGCAGATAGGAAATCAAGAAAGCAATCGCCGCATAGCCGCTGATCAAGGCTGCAATGTTCGCAACGATTGCAGGAACAAGCAACGGCCCCTGGAAAGCGCTCGCATGTTCTTTGAGGCTGAAGACAGCGGCAGCAAGGACGCTGGGCACAGATAGAAGAAAGCTAAAGCGCGCCGCAGTCGCACGGTCAAATCCCGCAAACAAACCTCCAGAGATGGTCGATCCTGAGCGGCTTGCTCCGGGAATCAGAGCAATCGCCTGGAAGAGTCCAACCCATAGCCCATCCTTAACCTTCACGTCTTTCAACTCGCGATTCTTCCTGCCAGCACCCTCTGCGATGAAAAGCAGGAGACCCATGCCGATGAGAGATCCTGCAATCACGTTCAGAGATCGGAAGTCGTTTTCGATCTTATGCTTGAGCAGAACGCCCAGAACCACAATGGGAATCGTGCCGACAAAAATCGCCCAACCCATGCGACTCTCAACGGTGTTTCGAAACTTTGGATTGTAAAGGCTCTTCACCCAGCCCGCGAGCGCGCTGACAAGGTCCTTTCTGAAATAGACCAGAACAGCAACAAGCGTTCCGAGCTGAATAACGGCGGTAAATGCTGCGCCCGGGTCTTCCCATCCGAACAACGCTGGAACAATGCGCAAATGCGCCGTACTTGATATAGGCAGAAATTCAGTTAAACCTTGGACAATTCCAAGAAGGATCGCTTCAATTATGCCCACATGGCCACCTTTGGTGAGTCGATATTGAAGTGGCTCAGCACAACTGAGCGGATTCTCGCCGCCGCGGCACCATCTCCATATGGGCTGGCAGCTTTCGCCATCTTTTCAAACTCCGTTTGGTTGGTCAATAGCTCTGTTGCTGACTTGATGATGAGTTCTTTGTCTGTCCCGACCAGCTTCGCTGTGCCCACTTCAACACCTTCAGGACGCTCCGTGGTTTCTCGAAGCACCAGAACGGGAATACCAAAGGCGGGAGCTTCTTCCTGCACTCCTCCAGAGTCGGTCAGAATCAGCTTGCTGCGCTGCATCAGCTTGACGAACTTCGGATACTCAGGGGGCTCGACCAGGCTGACTCGGGGATGATCGCCCAGAACACTCTGCAAGAGCTCTCTCACCTGGGGATTGCGGTGCATGGGAACCACAAGGTGCAATGTCGGATCCGTGTCAATGATCTGCCTTGCGGCCTCGGCAATTCTGCGCTGGGGATCGCCCCAGTTTTCTCGGCGATGGGTTGTCAGCAGCACGACATCGCCCGCGTGGTCGGGCAACCACGTTTGTGGCTCGCGCTCGGCCACTTTAAGGACTGCATCGATGCCAGTGTTGCCTGTCACGTAGACCGTGCTAAGGTCTTTGCCTTCGTTCAGCAGATTCTGGGCTGACCAGGTCGTTGGGGCAAAGTGATGCGTCGCGATCAGTCCCGTGGCCCGTCGGTTGAACTCTTCGGGAAATGGATTGTCGATGGTTGGGGTGCGCAACCCTGCTTCGACATGACCAAACGGCTTTTGGCGATAGAACGCGGCGAGGCTGGCGCAGAAGGTTGTGGTGGTATCACCTTGGGCGATTACATAATCCGGCTCGATTTCTGCGAAAAGCCTGTCCAGGCCTTCAAGGCATCTGGTGGTGATCTCCGCCAGGGTTTGCCCATGCTTCATGATCGCAAGATCATGGTCCGGCGTCAGCCCAAAAGTATCCAATGCCTGGTCCAGCATCTCACGATGCTGGCCTGTAGCTACCAGAATCGTCTCGACGCTATCGAACTTCTGAAATTCAAGCACGACAGGCGCACTTTTGATGGCATCGGGACGCGTTCCGACGATGCATGCAATCTTTGGCTTAGCCATAAATCTTGATCACCGCCACAAGCGTTCCACAAAGCAAGATCGCAATGCCGTAAAGCACCCAAACGGCCTGTCGCTGGGTCAAACCTTTGTTTAGCAACTGATGATGGATGTGTCTCTTGTCGGCCTGGGTAATGGGAACTCCGCTGAGCTTGCGTCGAATAACAACCTGGACCGCGTCGATCAAGGGAACGCCAAAGACCAATACGGGGATCGCAATCATGAATGCGGCAGCCGTCTTCATCGCCCCTACAATGCTGAGCGATGCCAGGACAAACCCAAGAAGCTGCGCTCCTCCCGTTCCCATGATGATCTTGGCGGGATTGTAGTTATGCCGCAAAAATCCAATGGAGGCGCCTGCCAGCGCGGCGGCGATGATCGCTACACGGGGCTGTCCTTGATAGGTACCGATGAGGGAAAGAGTTGCGCCGGCAATAGCAGCGATGCCGGATGCTAGCCCGTCGATACCGTCGATCGTATCCATCGTTTTCGTCACGATGAAGATATAGATTGCTGTGATGGGGATAGCCCAAATCCCAAATGACAGCCAGGTGCCCGATTCACTGAATACTGGCCAGTTCATGCCCGCAATCTGAATTCGGCTGTTGCCGGTGAAGATGAACTGGATTGCAACACCCGCAGCCAGAAGGAAGAGGGCCTGTACCTTAGCGTTGTATTGGAAGAGATCGTCCAGCGCACCTACCACGACCACGAGAGCCCCCACAACCATGATCCCGACCAGATAGAGCGGGAACGGCTGATGTGGGTACGCGAAGGGGAGAATCGCCATCAATGCGACGATAAAGCCGCCAAAGATTGCCATGCCGCCCCATCGTGGCAACGGCTCTTTGTGGACGCGCCGATCATCGCGCTTGGGATCGTCTACCGCACCGTATTTGAAGGCGAGCTTACGCACCAGAGGCGTAAGGAGCATACTCACGATTGTTGCGATCACCGCAGTGAGCAACGGCGCTCGAAAGCCCGCGAGGGGTTTGGACGCTGTGTCCGCAAGAATCTGAGCAAGAAATCCGGTCACGAGCCGAGGTCCACCTTCTCAAGACGGTTGTCTCTGTATACGAAGACCTCAAGGGCAGCATCTCTGAAAAGCTCCAGAGAAAACGGATCTGGATAGTCCCCCTCATAGATAACGCGTGCGATGCCTGCGTTGATAATCATCTTCGCACACATGTTGCAAGGCTGGCATGTGACATACATGGATGCGCCCTCGCACGGAATTCCGATCATGGCAGCTTGCAACAGAGCATTCTGTTCAGCATGAAGAGACCGAATACAATGGCCCGCTCGCAGACATCCTTCGGGCCAGTCCTTGACATGACCATCGACGGGGCAATGGGGCAACCCGCGAGGAGCACCGTTGTAGCCCGTCGCCAGGATGCGCTTATCGCGCACGATCAGCGCACCGACACTGCGTCGAGGGCAGGTCGCGCGCGTCGCAACAAGGTGCGCAATCTGCATGAAATAGGTATCCCAGCTTGGGCGTTCCATACTCATGTGAAAGCGATTATGACCGAACTGGCTGGCTCACTCAAAGGGCGCAGGGCGCACACACAAAAAATGGGTCCAAACCGAAAGCCGGCTTGAACCCATTCTTCGTTTTGCACCCTAATGCCAGTGCTCGATGTCGTCCCAGTCGACGTCGCCATCTTCGTCGAAGTCGCAGAAGTGCACCCATTCTTCCGGCAGCTCTTGGTTATTCGCCAAGTACCTTCGAATCAGGTTGTATTCTCCGCGAGATGTCTGCCCGCTGAAGTCGAGGTCACCCTTGACGTACAGCACGACTTGCGCGGCGCTCCAAGCCTCGGAGAACATGCCTCCATCGCTGGCGCGGACCATCACATAGTGCCTGCCAAGCGGCAAACCAACCGTATTGATATTTACGTTGCCTTGCGATCCTGGCAAGCCTTGGTAGCCTTGAATTGCGATCGCTCCCTGATTGTTGCCGGACTGCGGCGTCAAGTAGATCGAAATGTACTTAGGATCGCCCTCGGGATCGTTGCCCTGCCAAGCTACCGGGAATGTCTCATGAGCATATTCTGCGTAGGTTTTCTGCGCGGGCTGCAACACGGAAACACTTGGAGGCAGGTTGCCGCCAGGCTCGATTTCCAGCGAGTAGCTGGGGTTGTCTGGGTTGCTGGCAGAAGTCTTGAAGACGCGTACGTAATAGGTGCCTTGCGCGAGACCCTGCAGCGAAATGTATTCGTAGTTGAATGACAGCGTTGAGCTACGGATCACCGTGCCGTTCTGATCAAGCAACTGAACTGAGAAGTTGCCCGTTCTGTTGTAAGGCGACGTTACGCGGATGTAGTCACCCAGCTGAGCCGCGTGAAGCTTGATCTTGTAGAAGTCGTCATCCTGCAGCGACAGGTTGCCGATGCGCTTATAGCTGAGAACCAAACCGATATTGGGACTGTTTACTCCGCCTTCAGTTCGACCGTCGGTTTGAGCCTTGGTGTCGTTCTCCTCGTAAGCATCCGGACTTGCGGGCGGAACCGGACCAACCGCGATCGGAATACCGACCGTATTATTCGTCTCGTCCGACTCCAGAACAAGATTGTCGGGATCGACTGTAGCTTCCAGATAGTACGTGCCATCAGGGATACCCGTCAGGTCGATAAACTGACCGGCAAGACTGGAGTTATAGATATCTGCCCAACCCGGTCGGAGGCCCTGAAGCGTTCCACAGCTGTCGTAGCCGGGAGGATCGTTGTGTCCGGGAATGCTGGAATCGTAATGAAGCAGCTCCAGAATGCAGAAACTGGTTTTGGCTCCCGTTCGCAGAATGGGTCCAGGAGTGCCGTTCGAGTTTAAGACTCTGAGTTTAAACACGGTCCAGTTGTCAAAGTGGATGTGTCCGTGCTGCGGGTGGTAGGTAAACCAGCCTGCCGGCCGAGTCCAAGTGGAGCCATCTGTGCGAAAAACGCGCTGATAGACTCTCTGCTGTCCGTTGACGATGTCGCCTGGGCCTGTTCCGCCAAACAGCTCAAGCCGTCCGATGCCCTTGTTGACCGAAACGGTCGGGAAGCGAAGAGCGCGGTTTGAGCCGCTGGGTGGGAACTCGCTCGAAGAAGCCGTTCCCATTGCGGCTTCCGCAAGATAGGACTCCCAAAGTGTACAGTCCGGCAATTTATCGGTGGCACCTTGCAGCACCAAAGCAGTGATCAGTGACGTAATCATCAATTCATCCCTCAACCAAAAAGTGAATATTAGAATTGTAGTGGATTTGGAACAAGTTGGCAAGCAAGACTGGGGGATTCAGGAAGCTGAATTGAGGTTTGTCCGAATAAACCGCGCACTCTTTGTTTCGGCCAGCCACGAATTCTTGTCAAAGCAAGTAATCTTTGTCCATGCCGGACATCCGTTTTGACCGCTATTACAACCACGCCGAGATTGGCGACCTCTTGAGGGCATACGAGAGGGAGTATCCCAATCTTGTCAGCGTCTCGACCATCGGAAAATCTTACGAAGGGCGGGATATCTACCTTGCCACAGTGACGGCCAAGGATTCGGGAGACCATGCCGACAAACCTGCATTCTGGTGTGACGGCAACATCCACGCTTCTGAGCTCAGCGCTTCGACGGCTGTGCTTCACCTCCTGAACAAGCTCTGCACCAAATTTGGCAGCGACGACCAGATCAGCCATGCCCTGAAAACGCGCACATTCTATCTGGTGCCGCGCCTTTGTCCAGACGGTGCGGAGTGGGCGATGGAAACACCGCCTCGCATCGTCCGGTCTTCGGTCCGCCCCTATCCCTTCGATGAAGAAGACCCCTATGGCCTCGAGCGGATGGATATCGACGGGGATGGACGCATTCTGAATATGCGCATTGAGGACCCCAACGGCCCTTGGAAACCGCATGACAAGGACTCGCGGCTGTTGGTCCGTCGTGACCCTGCTGAAGTTGGGGGCACGTACTACCGTCTGATGCCGGAAGGGCTCTTCCACAACTTTGACGGCTTGACCATGCGCGGCAGGAAGATCAAGGAAGGGCTGGACATGAACCGCAACTTCCCTTCTGCGTGGCGACCGGAATTTGAGCAGTTTGGGGCGGGCGACTATCCCACCAGCGAGCCGGAGATCAAGGCGGCTGTCCAAGCGATTGTGGATCGCCCAAACATCTGCGGCGCGATCTGCTTCCACACCTTCAGCGGCGTTCACCTTCGACCGCCGAGCCGACACCCAGACGACGACCTGCCTGCAGAAGATCTATGGACATTCCAGAAGATCGGCGAAGTGGGCAAGGAGATGACGGGATACCCGGCGATCAGCAACTACCACGAGTTTAAGTACCACCCCAAAGAGGTGATCACTGGCGTCTTCGATGACTGGGCGTATGAGCACCTGGGCATCTATGCTTGGACTACAGAAATCTGGTCGCCACAGCGTCAGGCAGGCATCACCGATTACAAGTACATCGATTGGTTTCGCGAACACCCTGTTGAGCATGATGAGATGCTCCTTAAGTGGTCGGACGAAAAGCTGGACGGACTTGGCTATATCGCCTGGTACGAATTCGATCACCCTCAGTTGGGCAAGGTCGAGCTTGGAGGCTGGGATAGCCTGTATGCCTTCCGCAATCCACCGCCCAAATTCTTGGAGACCGAGGTTGCGCCGCTTGGAGATTGGGCGATCTGGCAAGCACTCTGCTCACCAAAGCTGGAGTTGCACAGCACAAGCGTTGAACCTGCAGGAAATGGTGCATGGCGCATCCGCATTGCTGTCCAGAACACGGGCTGGCTACCCACCATGGTCAGCAAGCGTGCCCAGGATAAGCGGATTGTTCGAGGCGTTGTGGGAGAAATCTCCCGCAATGGAGAAGACCGCGATCCGCAAGGGGCATCCGTTCCTGCCTGGCTGCTGTCTGGCTCTCTCAAGCAGGACAAGGGACAGCTCGTCGGGCGAAGCCATGTTACTGCCGGAGGATTCGGCTGGCAGATGAACGGGACAGACGACATTGCGGTGTTTGAGTGGGTCGTGGCCCAGGCTGGCACGTACGATATCGTCCTAAAGCATCAGCGGGCGGGCACCGTCCGCACTTCTGTTCCCGTAGCATAAGCGACAGCAAGCGAGTCCAAACCATCGAGCGGTTTGGACTCGCGGCTAAAATAGCTACGGAGCCATGTCTGCACCCGAACTCTTACCCATAGGCGTCTTCAAGGGGCAGGCTCTCAATCGGCTTGAGACTCCGCGATTTGTCGTCACCCAGAACAAGATCGACGCCAATCGAGTCATTGGGCGGCATGCTCATAAGCACGATCATCTCACGTTTGTCTTGGATGGAGCCTATCGTGAGAACTTCGGAATCCACGAACTGGACTGCGTTGCAAGCTCGCTCATATGGGTACCCAAGCAAGAAGAACACACAGATCTTCCTGCTGCCAGCGGTGCGAAAACGATCAGCATTGAGCTTCGCGATGAAGGGCTCTTTGCAGGGCATCCAGTGCGCGGGTTCTTCGAAACGCCCCATCAGTTGATCCATCCGCGGCTTCACACCCTTGCCGGGGAGTTGACCAAAGAGCTTCATCAACCCGACTTCGCTTCCATGCTGACTGTGGAATCCCTTGCTCTGGAAGCGATGGCCTTCTGCCTTCGATCCGACTCTCCAACTGAGCACCAGATTCCAAAGTGGCTTCGCGATGTGCGGGAGTATCTGCACGCTCACCTTGGGGAGGCGGCCAGCCTCAGCGGGCTTGCAGCGCAGTTTGGCGTTGATCCTTCGCATCTGGCCAAATCATTCAAATCGTGGACGGGATCGACGATTGGCGACTATGCCCGCCGACTGAGAATTGAGAAGGCGGTGGAGCGATTGAGGAGAACGGACGATCCGATCAGCACCATCGCGTATGATCTTGGGTTTTCCGATACGGCGCATTTCACCCGAACATTCACCCATGTAATGGGGGTGACTCCCAGTCGGTACCGCCGTCACTAATAATTCCTGCAAAACTTTTTTGGCATAGAAGGATTCCTCGGACAAAAGCCAGAAATGTTCATTCCTAAATGGATACTGGATTTCGAACTGGGGGCCGAAATCGTAAACCGAGGCAGGCACCACAAGCCGAGCAAGACTCGATCAAGAAGATACTCGAATCTGATTTGCGTCAGCCCGAGCGCATACCTTGGATGATTGCGTTGCTTATTGCCTCCTCACTGTTCTTTTTGCTCGGAACATTTGGGCAAGGCGTTCTGAGTCGACTTGAGCCCAAGTTTTGGCTGCCTCCGTTATTCCCTGCTGTGGGACTGCTATTGTTAGGATTTGCACTCTACCAATTTCTGTGCGCGCTTGGGAAGTTTAGAGGCATCTCATACATACAGCGACCACACCTTGAGGACATAAAGACAGAAAAGGCTGCGCGCATAATCCGTCGTGGCCCTCATAAAGTGCTTACCCTTTCCACAGGCATGTTAGCTGATCCGCCAGCTGAGAACTCAAGAGATAACTATCACCTTGAGAAAGATGGTGAGAGCGCCTATCTAATTATCAAGACAAAAGAGTTCGTAGTGGAAGCCATGCAACGACTCGAACAACGCGGCAAGCGGTTCTATGCTGTGGCCTCAGTCGCCTTTGGCTTCACATTTGTCATCCTGATCGTTGGACTTTTTCTGGCGTACCAGGCAACCCATGCTCTGTCAGGGGGAGTCGAAGAAGCCAAGTCTAGTATTGAGGCTGGCAAGACATCAGTTATCAATGGATACTGGCTTGCGCTGAAAATCCTGCAGATTCTCGGCTACACGGGATTGCTTCTCGTCATTGTCAAAATGCTGCTCGCTCTCGCTAAGGCGTCTATGCATGAAGCAGTCAAGAATTTTGAGCGTAGGCACTCGATGCGGCTTGGCTGGCTTTACATGGAACTCACCGGAAAAGACTGGACTTTTAAGGAGTTGCAAGAGGCCTTCCAGTGGAACCGCGAAGCCACCTCAGCGTTTCGAGATATCGACTTGCGCCATGTGTCTGAAACAACCCTTAACATCCTTCTCGCAAGGCTAAACGAAATGTCTCGGGCAACCGAGGAGACTGTGACCGAGAAAGTCGCTGAAACAGCAACAGCCAGCCAGAAGAAGACGTGACCACCCCACTCTCGTACAGTTTCTCCCCAGCACTATGCAACGGCCTCAAGCGAGATGTTCCGTATGCTACAACCATGTTTCATGCCGCATTGTGTCTGCTGACCATGGCTTCTGCTCTGCAAAGCCAGCCAACGGTTTTTGACGTCAACAAGGAATTTGAAAGGATGTCCGCCAAGAGCCTTTGGCCAGGCTTTAAGGCGACGAACTATCCCTTGGCGATTTTCGACGGAAAGAACACCTACCTTTTCCGTCATCCATCGCCACCAAAAGAATTCAAGGAGATGGATGATCGCCGAGGGGTGTATGTCGCTGAGGGTCGGCAAGGCGTCTACTCGAACACTCATGCTCAGATTGGCGGCAAGCTTACCGCTACCGCCATCATCGGCTCTGGCCAAAGATCTTCACTCGCACAGCTTGGAGCGCTGATGATCCACGAAGCATTCCACTGCCACCAGCAGGATCATCTCCAGACTTGGAAATCGAACGAAGTATTTCTGCTTACCTATCCCTTTGAGAATACTGAGAATCTGGCTCTGAGGCGATTGGAAACGGCAGCGCTTGTCAGGGCGTTGACGACCAAAGACGATGCAGGATTTCGCAAGGCGGTCAAGGAAGCCCAGTCATTGCGAGAACGAAGATACAAGCTGCTTGGTGAAAACGACGCCAAGTATGAACGCAGCGTGGAGATCGTTGAAGGTACCGCGCAATATGTCGAGTATCGAGCGATGGGCAATGAGTTCAAGCCAGTACCCGAAGGAGAGTGGCCCCCGAATGAGATTCGACAGCGGTGCTACTTCTCTGGACAGGCGTGGGCAATGATTCTGGATCGACTCTCAAAGACTTGGAAAGATGAGATGATCGAGCGTGAGGAGCTGCGCTTGGATACGTTAGCCGTTCAGAAGCTCAAGGCGAACAGTGAGGCAACCCCAGCTTTTGACAGCTTGGCCTACGACAGAGAGCTTAACGATGCAAAGGTGGACGTTGCCGACTACCTTGAATTCGTCAAGGGACAGTTTGGCTATTTCAAAGAGAATCCTGACTGGCGCGTCGTCGTGGAAGCCGATCCGAAGAAGCCTATGAACTGCCAGGGCTTCGATCCATGGAACTATTTCCGAGATGGCAAGCAGGTTCTGCACATCCGCTATTTCAAGGCAGGGGAGGGTGAGAATACGCTTGAGAGCATCAATCATCGGGCCTTGAGCACAGCCTCGGGCGGGCACCCCTTGTTTGCTGGTTTGTCGCGCATTGAAGTTTGCGACCTTAAGACGGAACCCAAAGTGACGCAAGAGGGAAGTACTGTTGCGATCGAGACTGATGGCTTCAAAGCCAAGTTTGTCGGAGCGACCATGGCACGGGATGGAAAGGTGATCTCGATCAAGCTTGGCGGTTCGTAGTATTGCTAGGTCCCAGGAGGAGTTAGGACCGGGAACGCCTCACCAGATGGATGCGTTATTTTCGATACAACCAATCCTCCGTAAATGCTGGCCCATGACAACAACCATGGGCCATTCTTGTTTTTGGGGTTGACCGTTTTCTCAGTCGAACTTGATGTCCATGGCCCGGATCGGGGGCTTGGGCAGATACTTGAGGGGATCGACCCACTGCATGTCCAGGGATTCTTGAACGGTCTGATTGATGTAATAGGCGTGCCCGGCGCCAAAAATGACCAGAATGCGGTCTCCCGGCTCGGCCACAGCGCGCATGTTTGCATAGGTGCGCAGATTCCTCTTGTACCAGTCGGCCAGCATATCTGCGCCCGGATACTCACCCTTTGCCGCAACCTTCACCAATTCCACATAGAATGATTGGCTCAGCAGGAGAGATTCGGGGGTGTTGTGGATTGCCAAGAGCTGAGGCACGGTGTATTTCTTGTCCATATCCTCCATGATCTTGCCGATCTTCTCCACCGTCTGGCTGACCTTTGCGATCATATCGGACATGCCGTTGGCCTGCGCGAAGCCAAAGACCTTGCCGAAGTCCATATTCGTTTTGTGATCGATGCCGTACAGCTGTTTGTGCCCAAATCTCTTGGCTAGCCGGAATCCGACCTGCTCGATCTCGCTGGCGGCAAGAGTGTAGCTACCGTCAAGGAACTTGCGATAGCGCTCGTTGACAGCCGTATTTTCCGGCTGGACCTCCACCATGATTTTGGTGGGCTTGTATTTTGCGATCATTTCGACCAGCTCTGCGATCTCCTTCTGCCTGTCGGCACCCAGCGTATCTCGGATTTGGCTCTTCACCAAATCCAAGCCAGGGTTTGCCATGTGATAGGTTCCGAGAACCATCACTTGGGCGGGTGAGGGGGCTGGCGAAGGGGACATAGCGATTGAACAAGCGATTGTAGCGATGATATTCATGTGGCCTCAAAAGCCACTCTAACACCGGAGATGCTCAACGCTGGGTCTTACGAGGGGGTGGTTTGGCAACGATTGAGTCGAATGCTTCGTCGATTAAAGCCAATGCAATTTCCAGCATATCCTCTGAGTCCACTTCGAGGCTGACCCAGCCAAACCTGCCGACATGGCTCGCGACGCTGATGTTGGGGTGCATGATCAGTTGCGACTGCCGATCTGGCGTGCTTTTTACGGTGAACCGCGATTCGTTTTCTGTCCCAATCGCGAAGACTTTCTTCTTAACCTTCCAGACAACGTGCCCCCATGGATACTCTTCGACGGCATTGGGCTTGGAAAGGCAGTGCGCTTTCACGGCTGCAAATACAACACCGGGGTCCATGGCTACAGTTTACATTTCGCGGCGATATTCCAGAGCGCTGAGCAAGGTCGCGGAGTCTGCATAATCCAGCTCGCCGCCTGTCGGCATTCCGTGCGCGATGCGCGTAACCTTGATCCCGGATGGCTTGATCAGCTTTGCGAGATAGAGGGCTGTTGCATCTCCCTCAACTGTAGGATTTGTGGCGAGAATGACCTCTTCAACGCCGGAGCTTAGACGAGAGAGGAGCTCACGGATACGAAGCTGGTCCGGGCCAACGCCATCCATGGGATTGAGAACGCCATGGAGCACGTGATAGCGGCCTTTGAACTCGTGGACTCTTTCAAGCGCTGAGATATCTTTAGGATCGGCAACGACGCAGATGACGCTGTCTTCTCGTCGGGAATCTCGGCAGATCTCGCAGATCTCGTCTTCGCTGAAGTTCTGGCAAACCGCGCAGAAACGCAGTGCCTTCTTTGCCGCGAGGATGGCGCGCGTCAGGCGCTCAACATCCTCATCGGGCTGTCGCAAAAGGTGAAAGGCGAGCCGCTGTGCAGACTTGGGGCCAACTCCGGGGAGTTTTTCTAGGGAGGCGATCATCTCCGCCAGCGGTCGCGCATAGAGCATTCTTAAAATCGCATGCCGATATCGGGCATACCCTTCATGATCTCTTGAGTCTTGGAGTTTCGAAGTTCAACCGACTTGGCAAATCCGTCGCGGACAGCCGAAACGATCAGGTCTTCCAGCGCTTCGACATCTTCAGGATCGACGACCGACTTGTCGATTTTCAAAGAGGCAAGCTCGCCGAGACCGTTGAACACAGCCTTGACCGGGCCTTTATCAACATCGACTCGCTCGTTGGCAAGCTCTGATTCGAGCGTCTGAGCTCGAGCCATTGCTGCTTGAGCCTGCTGGAGCATTCCAGACATTCCCTGACCGCCAAAACCTTTGGGCAATTTCATGCTTGTTTCCTTTAATGTGGCTTGGTCGTCGCCAAGCTCCTAAAAATTCTTGAAGGTCTCTCTTGCCAGATCGGCAAGCTCTGCGCCTTCGGCAGCCAATTCTACCGCAGCCGTTTGCATGCTGACATTGGGGGTGGACCGCTTTCCAACCTGGAAATGCAGCTTCCATTCTTCCCCTGCCGTTTCGCAGACCATCTTCTGAAAAGCGGCGACGCGCTTGTCGCCGTCCTTGCTGAAGAATCTATCGTAGTCGATCTGTCGTTCGAATTCTACGGTGATCAGGCCGTTTTCGAACGAGGATGCCTTTGTCGACAGCAATGCTGCCGCAATCGATCCTCCCTTAGACTTTGCCACATTCAGCACTGAAGACCACACTTGAATCGCACGATCCAGCTCGGGATTGCCCGTCAGTTCTATTTGCGGGGCGGGCTCTGGCTCTGGAGTGTGGGCAGCGCCATTCGAAGCCACAGGCTTTGGCTCTTCTCGCTGAGCCTGGGTTTCAGGCTGTCGAGGAGTTTCAGCTACTGCTGGCTTTTCTCTCTTTGGAATGGAAGGGGCGGTACCTTGAACAGCTGCCACCGCAGTGGTGGGGCGTCGCAACTCGAGCGAGATTCTCAGCAACTCCGATTCCATCCAAAGCCTTGGGATGGACACATCACGGATCACTTTGTGGGCCTCCGCCAGCATTCCACGAAGCTTTAGGATCGCGTCGGGACCGAGCCTTACCGCCGTTTCGTGCAAAGAAGCTGACACGGTTGCCTCCTTTTCTTGCGCGGCTCCATAAGCAGTCCGTGTCAAGTCGGCAAGACGATGGATCAGCGACTCAATAACCATGCGCGGGTCACGGCCCATGCGGTTGGTTTCGGCAATGATTTCGATCGTTCGAGCGACGTTGCCCTCTTTCATGCTGACCAACAGATCATCAATCAGTTCTTCGACCACTAGCCCTAACTGATCGTAAACCTGCGATACGGTCACCGAATCATCGGTGGTGAGCATTGCCTGCTCAAGGAGGGTCAATGCGTCGCGGAATCCGCCGTCAGCCATTCGAGCGATTGCTGTGAGCGCGGCTGGCTCGACCTTGATCCCTTCTCCTTGAGCGACGAATTCCAATCGGCTGACAAGGTCGGTCAGACTGGCGCGGTGGAACTCGTACTTCTGGCACCGCGATCGGATGGTGGGGGGAACCTTGTTGTACTCGGTCGTGGCGAGGATAAAGATCAGGTGGGCAGGTGGCTCCTCAATAGTTTTGAGGAGCGCATCAAAAGCTTTGGGCGACAGGTCGTGGACTTCGTCGATGATGAAGATCTTGTATCGGCACATCGCAGGCTGATATTGCGAGGCTTGCACGATAGTCTCACGCACGTCGTCTACGCCAGACTCACTGGCGGCGTCGATCTCCACCACATCCATACAGCTGCCTTCGGTGATGGATGTGCAGATGGCGCAGGTATTGCAGGGTTCGGGGGTCGGCCCACTTTCACAGCAAAGCGCCTTTGCCAGCAGCCGCGCTGTAGACGTCTTGCCCGTTCCGCGCGGACCTGTAAACAAATAGGAATGCGCGATTCGTTCTGACTGGATTGCGTTTTGGATGGTGCGCACTACGTGCGGCTGACCGATGAGATCAGAAAACGTTTGGCTTCGATATTTGCGATAGAGAGAGAGATAAGCCAAAGCGAAAGGACTCCGAACGCCGGGAATAATGCGTCGCGCACCAGTTCGATTTACCGTTGCTCCCTTCCGGGCCTGGCGGGGTTCACCGTCTGCGTACCGCGCAGTTCCCGGCGGACTGCTTCATTGTAGCACTCCGCCGGGGGCGTCAGAGTCCTATTGCATTATGGTCGTCGCGAGGGCCGCGACAGTTGGGTCGGCGGCTTTTGCGCGTTGGGCTGAGGCTGGGCCTCACCCGATCTCAATCCAGGAACGATGATCAGATCTTCGTTCTGCCGATCGGTCGTACTGCGCTCCACGTAATTGAACGTCTTCACAATCGGGGTCTCCATGCCTGTGCGGAAGTTGCCTTCCCGCAACAGTTGGTCCCGTGTGAGTTCAAGCTTCGTGAACATGACTCGCTGGCCTGGTCGTACTTCTGTATTCAAGAAGTTCTTGTCGGTAAATCCTTCGCCCATGAAGCCGAACTTATCCTGCATGTGCGGAGGAGCGCTTCGTGGGTTGTAGTAGAACTCGACGACATACTTGTCCGAAGTGAACGGATACATCGTGGAGTCTCGAGACATGTCGATTCTCTTCTTGAATCGTCGGCTTCGAACGTAAAGCTGATCCTGCATGAAGGTCATGTCGGATGGCACCGAAAGGTCCATACCTTTCACGTAGTCCCAGACCATTTCGGCTGGCTTCGTGATCGGCTTTTTCGAGACCGGATCGATGGGCGGGTTTGCATCGCGCAATACGATGCGAACTCGGGTACCGACAGGCAGAACGTTCCAGGTGCCTTCGACAAGAATAACGCGCGGGGATTCCACGGTCACGCTTGCGCTAAAGCCAACGTCGAACGGAGGGTTGACGTCATACGGGCTGTTTCTCAGCGTTCCATCGTTGCGCATCGCGGAGAAAGTGCCTCGCTGGACCAGGCGAACCAGGTCGGTATCAAGGTTGTTCTCACGAGTGTCACGAATCTGGTTGTCGGCAAACTCAGCCTTCTTTTTCTTCTGCTCCATGACGGCATTTGCCTCGTCCAAGAGCTTGTATGAGAGGTCAAGAGCCTTGTCCACTTCGCCTGCCCGGAAGTAAGCGTGGATCAGCAGGTTTCGTCGCGCCGGGATAATGTCCTTTCGCTGGTGTGCCTGCTCGAACCAGCTCACTGCCTGACTATAGTCGTCATCGATCTTGTGATACCAAATCCAGGCTGTTTCGAAGAACAGCTCGTAGGTTTCACTGTTGTTGACGGTGCCTTCCCTTCCAAGCGCAAGCGCCTGAGGGACATAGCGGCGGTCAGACCTTGCTTCTTCGTCGGTGAAGTTATAGGCGATATGCCACATTCCCGTCGAATAAACGTCGATCTGGTGCGGGTCCAACCAAGTCACCAGGCGGATCATCGGAAGGACAGCATCGTAGTTGCCGGTATCGAAGAATGAGTCCGCTCGCACCCAAAGGATGCCCGCGATCATTTCACGAAAGCCAGCGACTGCAAGCATGAGCTGCGTCGGATCGAGACCGGGAGCAATCGCCTGATTCTCCTTATTCGGACTGTAGTTCTTCTTCCAGGACTCATAAATGACGCCCTGCTGAAGAGCCGCCTGTCCGATGGCGCAGGCTGCAAGAATTGCGACAAAGGTCGATTTTCCTTTCAATGCTTACACCTCACGACGGTCGAAGATCAGGATTGCTCCTACGAGCAACACACCGATGTAAAGGACGCCGTAGCCTGTCACGCTTGCGAAATAGAACGATTCGTTCTGAATCGTCTGTCCAGGGTTGATGATTGGGTTCTGGACGTTATAGTTCGCAAAGTTCGGGATCAGGAAGTTCAACACCTTGAACACCATCAGCAATGCCGAAGGAAGTTCTTTGTTCTCGGTCATCGTCTGCATGAACGGATTGAAGACCGATCCGACCAGGTACAAGCCTCCACTGAGGAAGAAGTTTACGATCGGGGAGACGAAGGTTGAGAAGAAGACGCCAACGGATGCCAGCAGACACATCTGGACGTAGAACATCGAGATGCCCTTGAGCAGGCTGAACGCTTCGGATGTCAGACCACCTTGGCGATACATGAATAGAATCACGACCACCAGGGACATCAGAGCCATCATCAGTCCGAGCGCGAAGATCGCACCCAAGAACTTGCCTACAAGGAACTGCCAACGCTGAACAGGCTTTGAGAGGATCGTATAGATCGTGCGCCGTTCAACTTCGTTGGGAATCATGTAGACCGTTAAGACAATGGCAATGACCGCGCCTGTAATCTGGACCATTCCCAGCATGAACGACTTCAGAACGGTCATCTCCTGGCGTGCCGAAAGAACGGTCAGCGCCGGGGCGATCATCGTCAAGAAGAGTCCGATGAAAAGGATAATCAGAAGAACACGGCGACGAATTGCTTCGCCAATCGTGGTTGCGGCAAGAGACCAAACTACTTTCATCGCTTGCCTCCAGGTCCAGGAGCGGCGCTGCTGACAGTTTCCACAAAGAGGTCTTCGAGATACTTACGTCGGCGCATCACCTGAATAATCTTTCCTTTCTGGTTTCGGATACTGTCGATCACGGCGTTATGGTCGTGAGTGTCGTTCAGCTCGATCAGGACGCCGTTCGATTCGAACGGAAGAACCTTTGCTCCAGTAAGCCCGAGTCCGTTGACCCAGTCCACATTCACGCCTTCTGCGGTGATCTCAACAAGCTCGCCACGCAGGAGGTCGGACAGTTTGCCGTGGCGCTCAATTCGACCGTGGTTGATGATCGCCACACGGTCGCAGATGCGTTCGACTTCACTCATTTCGTGAGAAGAAACGAAAACCGTTCGTCCTTCAGCCTTGAACTGGAGGATAAGGTCGCGAATCTCCTTGTGAGCGATGGGGTCCAAACCGCCAGTGGGCTCGTCCAGGAACAGCAGCTTGGGGTCGTTGAGCAGGCTTTGGGCAAGGCCCACGCGCTGCTGCATACCCTTTGAATACTGTGAAATCGTTTTGGTCATGTCCTTATGCAGGTTCACTTTCTCAAGCAAACGCTTGCACAGGTCGATATCATTGATCCCAAAGAGAGAGGCGTAAAACCTCAGCAGCTCCAGCCCGGTCATATACTCGTAGTAATAAGGGCGTTCTGGCAGGTAGCTGATGAGCTTATGAACGTCGATGTCTCCGATCTCTTTTCCGAGAACGAAGGCTTCTCCAGATGTGGGATAAATAATGCCCAGAAGCATTTTGATCGTCGTCGTCTTTCCGGCACCGTTCGGTCCAAGAAAGCCGAAGATTTCGCCTTCTTCAACCTCAAGATTGAGGCTGTCGACGACGTTGATCTTTCCTGCTCGGGTTCGATAGGTTTTTGTCAGGTTGATCGTTTCGATGGCAGCGGCCAAAAGTAAATGACCTCCTATGAGTCAATGACGGCAAATTATACCAAGGCAAGGTTCAGGCCAAAGGCGGAACCGGGCTCACGAAGCCCAACGAAATCAGTGCTGTTTTTGTTCCCAGCGTGAACTTTTCACGGCACAACTGTAATTTTCGTCAAAAACACCGTACTGGAATCGTTATATTCGTGTATATAATCATTCAAGCGCCAAGAGACCCAAACTTCCGGCAAGCACTCATTTGAGTTCAAACGAGAGAGGTTAGGCCTTGGAAGAAAGCTTGCGAGAAGGTTCTTTGCTCTCCTTTCAGCCTTCTCGCATTTTTTATTTTTGAAGCCTTTTCTCCGTATTTTTGCCAGGGCCAATCTTAACACATCTCGGTCATTGTTTGGCGGCTTGGATAAAGGCTCTCACTTTGCCGCGGTCCTTTATTCGGAGGGCCTTCTCCACTCCACTGCTAACATCGACCAGATACGGGTTCACAAGCTGTACGGCTTCGGCTACATTGTCTGGATTGAGTCCGCCAGCAAGTCCAACTGGCACAGGCGACAGCCTAACGACTTCGGCAGCAAGCCTCCAGTCCACCTTATGCCCCGTTCCTCCATAGGCATCCTTGTGATAGGCATCGATCAGAAGAAGATCATAGCCAGCCGCTTCCCCTATCGCTTGGGTGGCAGCTGTTTCAGGAGATAGCGGGACGGCCTTCCAGCGAGAACGGTCAGTTTCGTTTTCTTCCTCGGGCCAGACAACCGACTGGATGACTGAAAACACAGAGGGAACCGACATTGAGGCGAGCTGGCCGAAAACCGCTACCAGGGGAACCGAAAACTCACTGAACCAATGGGGCACATCAGCCATCTCTCCCAAATACCTGGGTGATTTCGGCTCGAAAACAAAGCCCAAGTAATCAGCTCCGCACTCGACCGCAAAAGCGACGTCCTCAGGATTGGTCAGTCCACAAATCTTAACCTTTACCAGTGCATCACCTCGCGCACCTTGGCTCCGATATCTTCGGCAGCGCAGAAAGTCGTACCGATCAACACGGACTTAGCCCCTGCGTTGCGTACCGTCTCAATATCCTCGTAGGCGGCCAAAGAGCTCTCGCTTACGGCGTGTGCATACGGTGCGATCTGCGGCAGCAGACGCACTGAGGTTTGGAGGTCCGTCTTGAACGTGGAGAGATTCCTGTTGTTGACGCCAATCAGATTAGCTTTCGCGGTCAGGGCAGTTACGGCCTCGGCTTCGTCATGAACTTCAACGAGCACATCCATTCCCAGCTCCCAAGCTAACTCCTGCAGGTCGACGATCTGGCTTAGTTCTAATGCAGCCACGATCAGCAGGATTGCATCTGCGCCCCAGGATCGGGATTCGTAGACCTGGTAAGGATCGTCAATAAAATCTTTGCGCAAGATTGGAAGGCTGACCGATTCCCTCGATTTAATAAGGTTTTCAGGCGATCCTTTAAAATATTGAACATCTGTCAAGACGCTTAAGCAGTGGGCACCTGCAGATTCGTAGATGCGTGAAACTTCGATCGGATCAAGGTCTGGACGTATGCTGCCCATAGACGGGCTAGCGGCTTTCACCTCCGCAATGAGAGAGACTGGCTGTGCAGCATTCATCAATGCGTTGCGAAAGCCTCTGGGGGAACCAGCCTCTCGTGCGCGTGCGCGAGTGGCTTCTAGTGGCGCTCTCTGTTTGGCCAGCTCCACTTCTTGGCGTTTCGTCTCAAAGATTCTGTCGAGGTAACTCACAGGCTTGCGCTCACCTCAATCAGCTTTTCAAGAGTCGCAGCCGCTTGCCCGGAAGAAAGCGCTGCCCGAACCTCTTTTGCAGAGTCAGCAAGACTTCCGCCCCGCACGAGCCAAAGCGCCGCCGAAGCGCTTGGTACCAGCGCATCGGAAAGGGGGTCGCCTCCCTGAACAGCCCTGACCAGCAATGCGGCATTCTCCGGAACGGTTGATCCAGGGGCAATCTGATCCGAAGTCAATGGCTCGATTCCAAAGTCTTGTGGGGTGAATACTCCGAAGGTCATCACTCCGTTTTCAATACGGATATAGTCGGTTGACGTGCAGGGGCTGATTTCGTCAAGCCCATCCTTTCCATGCACCGCCAATCCCTTTACGATTCCCAGCCGTACCATTGCTTCGGCAGTGGGCGCCATCAGCGATGCATCGAACAGTCCAATCACTTGGGAATCTGCTCCTGCAGGGTTTGCCAGAGGGCCGAGCTGATTGAAGACCGTGCGCACCTGAAGCTCGCGGCGGACCTTTCCAATCTCCTTGAGCGCTGGATGATAGCTTAGTGCAAAGAGGAAGGCGATTCCGACCGTGTCGAGCAATTGCAATGCAGTGGATGGCTCTTCGGAGAATCGGACACCAAGCGCTTCAAGCACGTCAGCGCTGCCGCATGCACTGGTAACGGCCCGGTTTCCATGCTTGGCCACCTTCACGCCGCAGGAGGCCAAGACGATCGCGGCTCCCGTAGATATATTGAAGGATGGAGAACCGCCGCCTGTGCCGCAAGTGTCCACAACCGGATAAGGAACATGGAGCCGAATTCCCATGCCCGTCATAGTTCGTGCGAACCCCGCCAGCTCTTCGCCGCTTGCTCCCTTTGCAGCAATCGCTACCAGCATCCCGCCCAGCTGGGCGTCAGACAGCTTCCCCTCCAGAACAGCCTGCATCACCATCCCTGCTTCGGATTCTGAGAGGCTGTGCTTTGCAATGAGGCGATAGAGGAGAGCACGAAAGTCCATTCAGTTCATTTTAGCCCTTCGGCAGGTTCGACAGCCGGACCTCAAACAGCAAAGATAGTGCTTCGCATCAATCTGCCATGCAAGCACACGACTGCGCGGGTAGAATCGAGAGAGTCATGGGCCAGTACTGGGGCATCGTCATCGCAGTCCTGCTAGCAGGAATCATCAGTGCCGCTATGGTGACGCTGAGCTGGGTGTTAGGACCGAAGAAAGTCACACCCTACAAAGCCTCGCCCTATGAGTGCGGCGTAGCCCCCGCCGGTGACGCCAACGAACGGTTCCCCATCAAGTTTTATCTGGTCGCGATTCTCTTTGTCCTGTTCGACATCGAAGTCGTCTTCCTTTGGGGCTGGATGACTTCTTTCAAAAGCGGGACTATCGAGTATCAGATTTTCAGCTTCTTTGATCTTTTGGTCTATATGGGGCTCTGGATGCTGGGTTATGCCTATGCCGTCCGGGTGAAAGCCATCGACTGGGACGAGGCCACTTCTCTGCACCCCGCGAAGCTTGGCAATATCGATGAAGAGGACGACTTGGAGGTTCCGGTGACAGCTTCCTTGCAGCCAGCCCTGAACGCCGGGGGTGGCGAGTGATGGGAAATCCGATGGTTGGTACCGAAAGGCTGGAGGTCGTTCGCATTCGGGAGCGCTTCCCAGAAGCCATTATCGGGGTTAAAGAGTTTCGAGGCGATACATGGGTGTGCCTGCGCAAAGAAGATCTCGTGGCCGTCGCTACCTTTCTGAAAGAAGATCCTGAGCTGGAATACAAGTACTTCGCGGAATGTGTCGGAGCGGACTACTCGACCTGGGAGCATGAGCGTGACCTTTCAGAGCGGTTTGAAGTCGTCTACAACCTGATGTCGCTCAAGTACGCATCCCGGCTGTTCTTAAAAGTTGGCGCAAACGACGGCGAGAAGGTGCCAACTCTCAAGCACGTGTGGCTTGGTGCAGAATTTCCTGAGCGCGAGGTTTGGGATTTACTCGGGGTGGTCTTCGATGGCAATGAGCAGTCGGACCGCTTCCTTCTGCCGGACGACTGGATCGGGCATCCGCTTCGCAAAGAGTATCCGCTCGGCGGCGAGGACGTCCTCTTCGATCAAAGCACGCGCGGTCCGGCGGTTGAGGACGTTCAAATGCCCCATGCTGGCGAAAGTTTTGAAGGAAAGACTGGCTCTGAAGAAATCGGCGGTCGCTGAGTTCTTGAAGAATCTGTCATCGTTTTTTACGGGTCTGCGCGATTCTTTGAACGGACCATGCAGTCTTTATTCGATCCGAAGCGAATCAGCTTCACATACTCCAAAACGGCTTCATTCTTGACACATACTGCTATTCGGACATAGTTTCGAGGTCAGAGTCGATCTTGTCCCATGGGAGCGTTAGCCCCCATGTCCTCGCTTCGGAGGAATTATGTTGAAGAAAGCATTTACACTTATTGAACTTCTGGTTGTTATTGCAATCATCGCCATTCTGGCAGCTATCCTCTTCCCGGTCTTCGCACAGGCGAAGGACTCTGCGAAGAACACCGCACTCCTCAACAACGTCAAGCAGGCAGGTACGTCGCACGCTCTGTATTCCGCAGACTACGACGACATCCTTCCCCCGACGATGATGAGCCACCCGTCGCTCCCGATCGACCTTGCTTGGCAGGATCTCGTTCAGCCGTACATGAAGAACTACGAGCTGATCCTCAACCCCAAGCGAAACAGACCGGCCGACAACTCCTGGCTGTATTGGACCCGACTGCAGCACATGGCCATGCCGGCTCGCGCTGCAACCTCTTCCAACGCAACGGTTCTTACTCAGAACTACTTCCAGGGCAACAACGCAGGCCAGCCCGTACGCTATGAAGGCGTTGGCGGCTTCGGCAACCTCGGTGGCCCGGGCGCAGCAGACTGGCTCGGCCGAACGGTCGCAACCTCGTACAGCAACACCCAGGTCGACGACGTGTCCAACACGATTCTGATCGCTGAAGGCTCCAACTGGGACGGCTGGTTCTCCCTGGTTGCTGGCGACGGCGCATCGGTTGGCCCGCTCAACTACTGTGTTCGCTGGAATCCGGTTCCGGATGCAAACGCTAACGGTGCAAACTACAGCGCTCCGATCACGACGACCACCCGCCCGCAGAGCGGACAGAATGGTCTGACTGCAACCTGCTTCATTCCGCAGGGACGCGCAACGGTCACCATGACGGACGGTTCCGCCCGAGCAGTGGACTTCCGAGGCCAGATCTACAACCCGTCGCCCAGCAAGACCGCAGGCATCTATGTCTCGCGACTCTTGAACCCGATGGGCATCTAAGGTAAATTGGGTTTATGGCGCTACGCACCAAAAGCATCATCGCGGCGACAATGCTTATCATGTCGATCGCACTCGTAGGCTGCAGCGGAGATTCTGGTGGATCGCCAATGCCGGACAACAATCAAGTTAGAAAGGAGAATCCGATCAACGAGCGCCCCAGCCTGAGCGCAGGCGGTGCTGGCGGAGGAGCTTCTCCGAACACACAACTTGGCAAAGAGTAAGAATCACACTTCTCGATGCACGAGCGGGCTTCTGAAAGGAAGCCCGCTTTTTTATGCATATTTCCACCACCGATATGCGCTATTGAAAGCAGGACTAACGATCTACTACCGCAGTCTTCGTACATGTTTATTGAATTTTATTAGCTTTTTTGAATACTCATTCAATGGGCCTGTCCTAGGCAGAATTGCGTGGGCCAAACAGCCTGTCTCCAGTTCAATTGTGATACTTTGCACAACATTTGACCTAAACAAGGCTGGGACTGTGTGCAGGCATGCAACTTGCGAACGTCAAAATGCAGTACTTGAGATCGTCTGCAGACAATCTCATTTATCAATCATAAGTGAAGCACTCCTTTCCGGAGAAAAAAATAATATGTACAAGAAAGCATTTACGCTCATTGAACTTCTGGTTGTGATCGCTATCATTGCGATCCTTGCCGCTATCCTGTTCCCTGTCTTCGCTCAGGCGAAGGATTCCGCGAAGAACACCGCACTGCTCAACAACGTCAAGCAGGCAGGCACGTCGCAGATGCTCTACTCGGCAGACTACGACGACATCCTTCCTCCGACGATGATGAGCCACCCCACCCTTCCGATCGACCTCGGTTGGCAGGACCTCGTTCAGCCGTACATGAAGAACTACGAGCTGATCCTCAACCCCAAGCGAAACCGACCGGCAAACGATGCCTACCTGTACTGGACCCGGCTTCAGCACATCGGCATGCCGGCTCGAGCCGCAGCTGCTGCTAACGCAACGGTCGTTACGCAGAACTACTATCAGGGTACGCACGCTGGACAGAACGTCCGACACGAAGGCGTCGGCGGCTTCGGCAACCTCGGTGGCCCGGGCGCAGCAGACTGGCTTGGCCGAGCAGTCGCAACCTCGTACAGCAACACCCAGGTCGACGACGTGTCCAACACGATCCTCCTGGCTGAAGGCTCCAACTGGGACAGCTGGTTCTCGGTCGTTCCTGGCGACGGCGTGACCATCGACACGCTCCGATACTGCATCCGCTGGATTCCGGTCCAGTACAACGCGAACGGCGGCAGCTACAGCTCGCCGATCACGACGACCACCCGACCGCAGAGCGGACAGAACGGTCTGACCCCGACCTGCTACATCCCGCAGGGACGATCCACCGTCACCATGACCGACTCGTCGGCTCGTGCAGTGGACTTCCGAGGACAGATCTACAATCCGTCGCCCAGCAAGACCGCAGGCATCTAT